>JRHI01000030.1_pt1 | contig 123665 bp, 125 predicted proteins | sample 215371 | NCBI WGS metagenome assembly JRHI01 (sample SAMN02929681, study PRJNA255918) | sediment metagenome | biome: cave system; feature: Ice Cave; material: Sediment; isolation source: sediment from deep within a dark volcanic ice cave with no known source of... ...
GCACCTTCACCACCACGATCGGCATAATCCGGTACTCGGCATAAGCTGACTTATGCCGACGTCGGCATAAATCGGCGTACCTAATCAATGCGGGCGAGTCCCTCGCCAATCTGATGTCGTCTGTGGCGAGCTTCTGGTAACGGACTCCAGCAGCTTGCTCCATCCCGTGCAAAGCGATGTTGAACAGCAACGGACTGGCGACACCCCCTTGTGGGGTGCCCTCCTCCGTCGGGGCGAACCGACCTTTATCAACCACCCCTGCCCGCAACCAGTCCCGGATCATTCCCCGGGCGGGAAACGTTCCGATCATGGTCAGAAGGTGCTGATGATCGATATGATCGAACGCCGCGGTCAGGTCCGCGTCCAGGACCCATAGACGGCGCGGGTTTTTCCCGTTCACCGTCAGATAGATCGTCCCGATCGCGTCCTGGCAACCACGACCGGGCCGGAAACCGTAGCTTCTCGGCTCGAACCGTGCCTCCCACTCGGGTTCCAACGCGTTGACGACCCGTGCCTGAAGCACACGGTCGACCAGCACGGGGACGGTGATTTCATACTGCCCCTCCTGCAATCGCGTGTCGGGATCTTCCTGTCGGGTGTGGAGCTGTGCTGGTCGACGTTCGTTAACGACATGGTGCCGGGTGGCACCGACACTGTGGTGTGGTCAGGCTCGGGTGCGGGGTTTGGTGCGTCGGGCTGCGGGGTTGAGGTGCCCGGACTCGGAGATGCGGCGATGGCACTGGGCTTCGATGTGCTCGTTCCAGTGGATGCAGAGCCGGTTGCCGGCTCCGCGGCGGGCGGTGAGTTTGCCGGTCTCGATCCAGTCGTAGACCACGCCGATGCTGCAGCCAAGCCGTCCGGCGGCGTCAGCGACGCTGATCTCTCCGTGGGCGTAGGGCGAAGGGGCTGGGATGCGGTAGGCGTGCCGGATCCATTGGACGGAGGCGATGTCGAAGGGTTGCCCGTGGCCGGTGGTCAGTCCGGCGGCGTTGAGCTTGTCGGCCATATCCCGGGTGTCGGTGGTGGGACCGAGCTGGCGGACCAGTTCGACCGCGGGTGAGGGGCTGCGCTTGGCCGGGCCGGGTGGCAACGGCCGGTCGGTGACGAGTTCGTCGGAGGAGCCGGTGTGCCAGCGGATCCCGATCCGCGCCTTGGCGGGGTCGGTTTCGGGCAGCAGCGTGATGTCGGCGATCAGGGTGCGCAGCAGCCGTTTGCGGTCCTTGTTGCTGGTGGTGGGTGCCTGCCAGAGTCCGGGCAGGTCGGTGGCAAGTTTCTCCAGCTCGAGGCGGGTGGGTAGGGGCGGGCGCGCATTCTGGGTGGCGGCCAGGGCCTGCTCGGTTTCGGTCAGGGCGGCGAGTTTGGTCTCCCACCGGGCCTCCAGGGTGCGGGCGACCAGCCGGTTCTCCGGCTCCACCTGGCAGAAGGCGCGTTCGGCCCGGTCAGCCTCGTAGCGGGCGCGTTCGACGGCGAGCTCGGCGGCCCGGCTGATGCGCTGGTGCCGGTCGGTGACGTCGTCGGCGGCGGCCAGGGCGAGCGCGACCTCGGCGGGAGTGAGCGCCGCCAGCAGTCTGCTGGCGACGGCGGTGTCCACTGTGGCCGCGGCGATGGATCGGCAGGTCGGGGTGGTTAACCGGTCGGCGCGGCGCGAGCATTCGTAGGATGGTCTCTGGTCGGTGTGGTAGTTGGTGCGCATCGGCTTGCCACAGGACCCGCAGGTGATGATCCCCTGACACAGCGCCGATCCCTCGCGAGGTGGCCGCGCCCCGGTGTTGGTGCGGTTGGCGGCCAGCTTGGTCTCATTGGCCAGGTACTCGGCCCAGGCGAGGTAGCCCTCGTGGTGGTCGTGGATCAGGACGGGCCACTCGGTTCGGGGCCGCTCGATGAGGCTGGTGCGCACGGTGCCGTCGGGCTCGACGGTGCGCCGCGAGGTGTATCGGCCATGCACGTATGCCCCGGTGTAGCAGGGATTTTTCAGCACTCCCAGCACGCGGGCGTGGGTGAGGCGGCCCCAGCGCAGCTGCCCGGCCCAGGCACCGCCGTAGGCGCGCAGCGGGAACCGCCGGTCGGTGAACGCGGCGACCACGCCGTAGGCCGAGCCGCACGCGGCGAAGGCGGTGAACAGGTCACGGATCGCGGCCGCGACCTCGGCGTCGGGGTCGATGACCACCTCGCCGGCCTCGTCGTGGACGAATCCGACCGGCAGCGGGGTGCGCAGCTCGCCGCGCGCGGCCGCGGCCTTCTTGGCCGCATGCAGGCGCTGCGCCATCACATGCAGCTCCACCTCCCCGATGGTGCTCTTCATCCCGAGCAGCATCCGGTCGTTGACATCGCCGGGATCGTAGATGCCATCGGCGTCGATCAGCAGCGTCTGGGTGATCGCGGCGAACTCCATCAACCGCGCGATCTCGGCATTCGAGCGGGCCAGCCGGGAGATCTCGATCCCGAAGATCGCCCCGACCTCGCCCGAGCACACCCGGCGCACCAGCTCGGTGAACCCCGCCCGGGCCACTCCCCACCGGCCTGAGACCCCCAGGTCGGTGTCGATCATCAGCACGTCGGCCCGGGCCCAGCCCAGGGCGACCGCCACCTCGGCCAGGCCGTACTGGCGCGTTGTCGACTCGGTGTGCTCGCGGACCTGGGCCATCGACGACTGGCGCAGGTAGATCACCGCCAGGCGGTCGCGGTGCACGCTGCTGATCTTTGACTCGCCGTTCATCACCGCCGCCCTCCAGCGCCGCCATCGTCATGTTGGCCCACACCGTCACCGCTTCGGCCCGCAAGGATCCGGCCAGCACGGCACTCGGCGCGGCGGTCATCGGCTACGTCAGTTCTCGTCTGGCCAGCAGCTCGGCGTTGATCGCGGAGATTTCCCGCAGCACCGCCTCGACCTGCTCGGCCCGCGCCAGGCCGGCCCGCACCACCGCCACCAGATTCGACGGCACGTACTTCGACCGCCCCCGGCCAGCTGTTTTCGCCGCAAAGTAGGCATACGGGCCGTGCGGGTCGCCCGCCGCGCAGCGGCAGCCCGGCTTGCCGCAGCGACGAGTCTGCTCCACCAGCGACCCGGCCAGCACCGCTTCCACATCCCCGAGCCGCGCCGCTAGCCGCCGCCGTCGCGCCCGCAGCGCCCGGCCCGACAACCCAGCAAGATCGTTCTTGTGTTCGTCCATCACACAAGAGTGTGTCATGATCAGGCACGGCAATCAACGACCCTGGATCGCGCGTGTCACCGCAAACAGCTCGGCCAGCCCCTCGGCCGACAACCGATGCGGCCCGGGCGCCACACCCCGATCGGTCCACGACCGTGGCACCGTCATCTGGCCACTGACACCGCCCGAACACACGAACACCGAGTCCCCGCCTCGGCGCTTGACGAACAGCACCTCCAGCCGCTGCCCACTCAGCGCGTGAAACGGATGCGTGACGAGAACAAAACCCAAACCATCACTGGACGACGCGGCACTATGCCGCCTCCGTCGGAATTCCTAGCGGGCGTTGCTTTCCGTTAGCCTTGCTGATATACACCCGCTTGACGGGTTGAGGGGTCCACGAGCCGGAACGGTGCTGCACCCAGTCGGCCAGTGCAGCCTTGGCCTGCGGGAGCAGCGCCACCTTCCCATCGACACCCGCCGTCTTGCGGCCAGCATTGATCTCCGTCACCCGCCGCACGCTGACCAGAGCGTTCGCGCGGGAGCGGAGCATCAACTTTTGCAGGTTCCTGACTGTGGCCAGGTCTCCTGCCCGCGATGCCGTGAAGATTCGTTGCCGCAGACGCCGTACGTTCTCCTCGGCCTGCCGCCAGTCGATCGACGACCAGTCAAGGATTTCGTCGTCCGGTCCGTTCACCAGGGCGACGCGCGGACCGGCAACGCCTGCCGCCTCTATTGATGTCGTCATGGTGTCTAACTTGTCCTTCCGCTCCGATGTCTGTCAGTCACCGCTTCTTCACAGAGTCACCAGACCCACGTCAGCACCCTTTCAGGTCAGGCATCAGCCCTATCCGGCCAGTTATGCGGGACGAGCCGATGGAGGTCGACCGTCATGCCCCGGTTTCCTGCCGCCTTTTCGACCGCCGGCGTTCGCTTCTGGGGTCCTCCTGCCCCCGCTGAGGGCTTAGGCCTTCCTCACGGTCGGCTTACCGGGCATAGATACGCACCCGGACCTCATCGGGATTGTCACGTTACGCACGAGCGAGATACGACCGGGTCGGACGCCCCCTATACCCCGGGACGGCGGTGTTCTCCCGGCTGACTGGGCTTCCTCAACCGGCGCCTGCCGCTTCCCAGCGGCCAGTCCTCTATCCCCACTACAACATCCCATCGGCGGGGTTACACGTGACGAGGCATCATCAGGGGTTCACTCTCATTCGTCCTTTCGGTCTTCCCCTTCACCTGTGGCTCCCGGATGGAACGAGAACCCTCGGGCTTAACCACCTGGGCTCCGCACGAAACAGTCACCCGCAACGCACGCCAGGCTGGGGACAGGCCCTTGAACACTGGCCCAGATCTACACCTTCGACATCTGTCGAACCTCCAAACGGTGAGATCGCTCGTCTCGAGCGCCCTCGTGTCGCACGGCCCACTCGTGACCGTTGATGCACAGCTTGGCGTTGTAGGGGAAATACGTGCTGAACTTGAGGAAGAACGGACCGAAGTCGTCATCCACGCAATAGAAGTAGAACTGGTTGATCACCCCGGTCGAGCGGACGATCCACGGGTAGGCCACACCCTCGGCGTTACGGCGTTTCTCGGTCCGAAACACCGAGTTCTTCTCCTGCGCCCGCCCGATGAACACCACCCCCTCCCGCCCGGTGAACCCCGCCAGGTGCTGGTGCATGACGTCGTCCTTGCGCTGGCCCCGAACGAAGTCGACCATCGGCACCCCATGATCGCGGGCATAACGACGGATCCCCGCGGTGAACGCGTCACTGATCTTCCCCAGCGGCGCGGTCGACGCGATCGGCAACCCCAACTGGCGATGCACGAACCCGACCAACCCCGCGGCGTACTGCAACTGCGGCACAAACACGTTGAGATACATCCGGTCGATGCACTCGACCTCGAACACCGTGTGATCATCAAGGACATCAGCGACAGTGCGCGCTACCGTCATCACGGGCTCCGGTCGGACGGGCGGCCAGTAGGCCAACCAACCGCTCCAAGCGGTTCATACACCGGATCGGCACGCCGGTCACGGTCTCACCCACCCGACCGGAGCCCACCCACCCAAGCCGACCACCACACGCCTCGTCGGGCTGGGGCGAAGCCCCGTTAGTACTTCACCCAGGGACTGACCAAGCAAGTCCGCCAGCCACAGGTCAGGCGCTACCGCGTCTACACGGGAGATGTGATGCGAGTCCCACGCGCTCCCTGCGGCATGACAGCGCGTTGGGTGACGTCGGTAGCCCGTCACAACCGCAGACGCCCAGCGTGTCGCCAAGACGGTTCCTCCGCCTGCTCAGCGGCGGCCTCTGACCGACTGTCTACAAGATCGGGAACGGTCCAGAGTTGCCGAGGCGGTACGGCGTATCGAGGTGTCACAGGTTGGCGCGGTCGAGCTTGGCGATGAATGACGTCTTGCGTTTGTGACGGTCTCGCAGACGGTCGAGGTATGTTCCGAAGCCGGGCGCGTCACCCGTGGCTCGGTAGGCATCGCGGAGTTGCCGGAGCATCTTGATGGCTTTGCTGTACCGGTACTTGTCGGTGCTGGCGTCGAGTCGCCGCTGGATGAGCTGTTGCCACGGCTCGATCACGTCCCCGGGATGGGTGGGTTGACGCAGGTCGATGAGCTGATGCCAGCGTGACTCAGGTAGGCCCTCGGCATGGTCGAGTGCCGTCTGCCACGCATCGTCTAGTTCGCCCTCGTCGAGGAATACGCCGATGAGGTGGTCGGCGAAGGCGGGCTGCCCAGTGGTGGCATCGCGGGCGCTGTCAAGTTGTTGGGTGTCGAGTGCGACGAGGACGTCGTGGGGCACGGGGGTGACCCTGGTTGGGCCGTGTCGTGGTGATGTCAGCTGGCAACGGGAAGACCGACTACCTGGTCCCAGGTGGTGAAGCGGGTGGTCATCTCGTGGCGGTACTGCTCGGCGCTGAGCCGGTGGCGGCGGGGACGAAAGTGCGGTGATATGCCGCTGAAGGCGGCTAGGAAGCGTCGGGCACCGCCGCTGGAGCGGAAGCCCTTCATCGCCCGTTCCCGTTGCCTGGTGGGCTGGTGGGAATTCTCGGCCCGATTGTTCAGATACTTCGATCGACGGTGCTCCACGCTNGGCATCAGCCGTCGGTGGGCCACGCCGTAGCTAGCCAGTTGGTCGGTGATCAGCACCCGTGGCACGTACTGCAATCCCGTCAGCAGCTGACGAAAGAACCTGGTGGCGGCCTTGGCGTTACGACGGGAGGTGACCAGGATGTCCAGGACATTGCCCTCCTGGTCGACAGCACGCCACAGGTACTGCCGCTTGCCGTTGATCGTGCAGAACACCTCGTCCAGATGCCACTTATCACCCGGACGCGGCCGACAGCGACGCAACCCGTAGCGAAGGCCTGACCGAACTTGCGGCACCACCCGCGGATCGTCTCGTAGCTGACGATGACCCCACGCTCCAGCATCATCTCCTCGACCTCGCGCAAGCTCAGCGGAACCCGGTAGTACAACCAGACGCAGTGGCTGATGATCTCCACCGGGTATCGATGGCCCTTGTACAGCGACGACGACACGACACCCATCAAGCGGCCCCTCCCGAAGATCTACCGGGAGCCCATCCCACCACACTCCAACAACTTGACAGCGCCGTCCGCGGCCCGGCGAACCCGAGCCGCCGCCTGCGAATCGGTCCAGATGTTGAGTTCCCGGACCGGAAGTCCGCTGCGACGCAAGGCGCCGCGCAGCGCCACACAGAACGGGCATCCAGGCCGCCAGTAGAATTCGATCACACCGCCCGTGCTGGGCTGCTTGGCGGTGCTGCTTGGGCGCCGAGGACGGGCAAAAACCCGACGACGGTGGCGAGGGCGCGGCGGGTGGTGGCGGCCAGCCCGGTGGTGGGGGCCAGGAACCTGCGGCTGCCCAGGCGGCGGGCCAGGTCGAGCACGGTCTGGCGGGTCCGAGGCAGGGGCGCCACCCGCGGCACGGTGAGCGCGGCCCAGGTGGCGACGCCGGCGGCCAGCATGGCCAGGGCCATCTCCCCGGCGCCTCGCAGCCCGGGACGGGTAGGCCCCGGCAGGTCCCGCAGCCGGATCGGCGGTCGGCTCAGCCTCTGCCACTGGGGGCGCGGCGGGCGGAGAGGTAGCCGATGCTAGCCACGAGGAAGGGCACGGCGTAGTTGACGCCGACGCGGATCCAGGTGCTGGCTCCGATCGGGCCGTCGATGATGGTGCTGCCCTGGTTGACCGCGGAGAGCACGGTGCCGACGAGGGCGGCGGTGGGGCCGGCGGTGCGGGCGGTGCGTCCGCGCAGGAACAGTGCCACCGCCTGCGAAAGCCGCGACCACGTCTCAGGAGCGGGCGCCGGGGCCTCGGGCGTCGCGAGCTCAGGCGCGGCGAACTCGGGCACGGGGGCGTCAGCCGCGGGATGTTCAGACATCGTGGTGCCCCGCGGGGCGGGCGGATCGGCCGGCGAATTCGTCGAAGAACTGGGCGGCGGCGATCTGCACGGCCATGGACCAGGTGGGATAAGCGTGGACGGCTTGGGCCAGGCGGCCGGTGAACATGGCGGTGCGCATCGCGAGCACCACCTCGTGGATCATCTCCCCGGCCCGGTCGGCGACGATGGTCGCGCCGAGCAACCGGCCACCGCCGGTGGTGCCGGTCAGCCGGCGGGGCCCGGCGATGAGCTTGACGAACCCCTCGGTGTGCCCGGCGGTGACCGCCCGGTCCAGCTCGGCCATCGGCAGGTACGCCACCCGCGCGCCGGTAGCTTGCTCGCAGGCTTGGGCTTCGGTGCGCCCGACGTGGGCGACCTCGGGTGCGGTGAAGGTCACCCACGGCACGGCGGAGGTGTCGAAGCGGGCCCGGCGGCGGCGCAACGCGTTACGCGCAGCGAGGCGGCCCATGGCGTACGCGGCGTGGGTGAAGGGCAGCCGACCGGTGACATCGCCCGCGGCGTAGATCCCGCCGGCGGTGGTGGCGAGGTGCGCGTCGGTGCGCACGAAGCCGCGCTCGTCCAGCTGAACGCCGGCGGCGTCGAGGCCGAGGTCGGCGGTGGTCGGGGTGCGGCCCACCGCCACCAACACAGCATCGGCCACCACCGGCGGTCCGCCGGCCAGCACCAGCTCACGGCCGTCCGGGCGGTCGCGGACCTGTGTGACCGGTGCGCCGGTCCGCACCGTGATGCCCTCGTCGGAGAACACGCGGGCCAGGACCTTGGAGGTCTCCGGCTCCTCGCGGGGCAGCAGCCGCGGCGCCGCCTCGATGACGGTCACCGTGGTACCGAGCCGGGCGAAGGCCTGCGCCAGCTCACAGCCGATCGCCCCGCCGCCCAGCACCGCCAGCCGGGCGGGCTGCGCGGTCAGGTCGAAGACGGTCTCATTGGTCAGATACGCCATCGATTGCAGCCCGGGGATCGGTGGGATCGCCGGGCGGGACCCCGAAGCGACCACGAACCGCCGTGCGCTCACCGGTCGGCCGTCCAGGAGCACCTGCCGGGGAGAGGTGAACACCGCACGACCGGAGGCCACCTCGATGCCCTCTTTGGCCAGCGCGGCCGCGTCCTCGGTAGCGGCGATCCGGCCGACCGCGTCCCGGACTCGTCCCATCGCCGTGGCGAAGCTGGTGCCCTGCGCCGCGGACTCGATCAACGTCTTGGACGGCACACACCCCACGAACGTGCAGTCCCCACCAGGAGGACCATTGTTGACCAACGCGGTGCGCGCTCCCGCCACGACCCCCCCGGCCGCCGAGATACCCGCCGCACCGCCACCGACGACTACCAGATCATAGTCCACGTGCCCTCCCCTCCTCAGCCGGATACAACGCGGGCAGCCGGCAACGCTGGAGGCACTGTCAGCTGGATGACACATCACCCCCGACTCGGTGCCGGTGCGAGTGAGCATGCCCTGGTCAAAGCCTCCCCGCATCGATGTTCCACGCCGCAGGGAGACGTAGACTCGCACCCGCGGCATGGATGGTGTCAGATTGCTGACACTCCCGGTGCTACCTGCGACCCTTCCCGGGCCAATGAGGGCTCGGATCACCCACAGCGGAGGTTGTCATCGTCGCCCACGCCAAACCGCGGTCGGGCTCGTCGGAGTCGCCGCGCAGGACCAGTTGCCCGCGAGGAAGGACTTCGTGTCCAAGTACCAGATGGGCTCTTTCCCGCAGCTCGCCGACCTGGATGGCTCGGTGTGGCAGCGTTTCGGAGGGCACTGTCAACTTGTTGGTAGCGCGGCCGCCCGCGCCTTCAGTAGCTTGTTTCCGCTGTTAGAGCCTGTTACCCAAAGCTTACAACGGCGAGACGATGAGGGAACGGCGGCGGTAGAGAGTCTGGCCGATGGTCCTCCGCTGGGGGCGGCTAGCGATAAGACAGGGAGGCTGACAATGAGTAGTTTCGATCCGGCCGCGGATACTGGCATCCCGACCGAACAGTGCGGATCCCTACCCCGGCCGCAGAAGCTCCAGGAGGCCTTCGCGGCCTACGATGCAGGCGAGATTACAAAGGAAGCGTTGGAAATTGAGCAGGACGCGGCCGTTAAGGACACGATCGAGCGCCTTGAGGCCACGGGTTCGCCGATCGTCACCGACGGTGAGCAACGGTGGTCTAGTTTCGCCACTTATCCGTTTATGTCCACCATGGCCGGGACGGGCCTCAACCCCAGTCTCGCGCCGGGTGGTCAGACCTTCGCCTTGTTCCCGGACGGGCACTACAAGGCCATGCCTCGTCTGGTGGGGGGCCCGTTCACCTACAACGAGTACGCGGCCGACGCGCTGGTGAAGGCGCTTCCGTATGCGACCAAGCCGATGAAGCAGGCGGTGATCGCCCCCTCGATGCTCTCGCTGCTGCTACCGCTGCACGCCGAGGTGCCGGGCTATTCTCGCGAGGAGTTCGAGTCGGACCTTGTCGATGAGTGCGAGAAGGACATCCGTAAGGCGTTCGCTGTGGGAGCGGCCCGGGTCACGATCGACTTCACGGAGGGTCGGCTGGCGCTGAAGGCCGACCCACGCAACCCGTGGACCGATGCCAGCCTGCTCCCGCATTTCATCGAGCTCATTTGCCGGGTGGTCGACCGGTTCACGGCCGAGGAGCGTGTGAACATCGGTGTCCATACCTGCGCTGGAAGCGACGCGGACTCCAACCACAGCGCGGAGGTGCCCTATAGCAGCCTGCTGCCGGGTCTGTTCTCGATCAATGCAGGCTACTTCACGATTCAGGCCGCCTGCGAAGTGGACAAGGACGAGACCTACAAGATGATCGGTGCGCACAGTCGGGACGATGCCAATGGAATTCCACAGATGTGCTATGTCGGCGTGATTTGGTGCCAGAATCCCCAGCCGGAGACACCTCAGGAGATTTGCGAAGCCTTGGTCCGGGCCGCCAACTTCATCCCGAAGAACCGCCTCGGTTCAACCGATGACTGCGGATTCCAGCCGTTCGCCATCGATAAGAAGCCGGCCTACGGCTCGCCCGACTTCGCACGTGACATCGCGTTCCAGAAGATCCGGGCCCGCGTCGACGGCACCAGACTGGCTGCTGATAAGCTTGGCGTCAGCTGAACTGACGTAAACTAGAGATTCAGCTCGGAGCCTACCTGATCGCGAATCCCTGCATGGCTCACCCATCAGCCTTTTGCTAAGATTAGGCTCAGCTACCGCTTATCGCGAGGAGGAAATGGGTGGTCATTGCCGAGCGGCACGATGAGGCTTATGCAAAACCCTCCTTGAAGAAGTACAGGCCGATCGCGGCCCGAAATGAGGATAAGAAGGTCTTCAGTGGCCTTCTAATCCGTGAAGAGGATCCGCCATGTCTTTAGGTTGGCGACGGCTCGCTCGACGGGCGCACGCAGTGAGCTGATCTGGTTATTGTAGTCATGTTCGCGCATGTACAGGTCACGGTCTTGCGGCTTGCGAACTGGAGTGATGATGTAATCGGTTCCAATGAATCCCTTGTCGCCAATCACGTCGCCGGCCAGCTTGAGGATCGTCTCGCACTCTGATTCTTTCAGTTTGGCCATGTCGTGCTGGTTGCCGGGAACAGGCTCGGAGACGAAAGTGAGACGGCCGGCTAGATTCGTGACGATCAGCGACCCGTGACCCGTTGTCTTGTATTTCCCAGCCCACAGCTCACGCTCGCCGGCCCAGGACCAGCACGGCCACAAGGTACCGTCTACCAGGGCGATCGCGCCCCGGGTAGCCTCCGCTGCCTCCTCCGCAGATGGCCTGAACTCCGCGGTAGCCTGATCGATCAGTGGCGTCAGGAAGGTGATGTACCGCGAGATCGTGGACTGGTCCACATCGAAGATCTCCGCCCACACTTCCTCGATGATGTTTTGGCGCATATACCCGCTGGYGACGACAAGYGCCTCGCGTAAGGTGAGTTCCCTCTGGCGGCCTCTGCCCTTGTCCCATGGCTTCTTGAGCAGTTCGCCGACCATCTGCTCCAGCTCGTCAAGTTGCTCAGCGCGTGCGTGATATGCGAAACTTGTCTTCTCGCGCGAGATTTGCGGAGATCAGGGAGCCCGAACAATCGTGAAGGCATGCGCTCGTAGCCAAAACGGGGTCGGCAGTTGACGGAAAGTACGCAGACCATCGCTGAGCCACGAACAGGATATGCCATTCGGGTGATATGCGGATATTTAGGTCACGTTTACCATTTCCTCACGATCAATTATTGCCAGCTTCATCCATATCGGCCCTGAGGAACGCTCATCATAAGCTACACGCCCGGTCTAACATCCCCACCCGCGATCTCCCGATGACCTCGTCGAGGTCCGCCCCAAAGTCGCTGCCTTGGGTCCTCGGCGGCCTGGCCCTGTTGTTCTTCATCGGCAGTATCGCCAACGGTGGCGAGCAGAGCTCCACGTCGACAGTCACAACGGCCACACCGCACGCGCAGGCCCTGGCGGTCCTGGCTCAGTTCACTCTGCCCGGCGATCTGGTCGGGAAGAACGTGCAGCCAGCAGCACCGACACCACGAGGTGCATTCCCGTGCGATCCAAATTACTCGGGTGCCTGCGTCCCCATCGCCAGCGACGTCGACTGCGAAGGTGGAAGCGGCAACGGGCCCGCATACGTGAAGGGCCCCGTGTACGTCGTAGGCAAAGACATTTACGGTCTCGATAAGGACGGTAATGGGGTCGGCTGCGAGTCATAGAGATCTATCGCGCGCCACCCGGTCAGATAAGGACCCTTCGCGGGGCGGGTCACCTCCCGGTGGCCAGCCGTACTACGCGTCTGCTCCCGTGGTGAGGAAATCCCGGAAGTGGCGATGGGCAGTCCTCGGCGGGCTCGATTTCGTCTACCTGGAAAACGACCGCGGCGCGCTCTACCTGGAGCTGCCAGCCGATGTCGATCGCTATCAGACGATCTTCACCCAGCTCACCGCAGTAGACCTCAGCAGCAGTGAGACCAGGAAGTTTCTCGCTACCGTGAGCGGCGGAACGGGCGAACGAGAGTAGGTGCACCATGGACCTAAATGGTGTCATCTGGCACAAGTCCAGCCACAGCAACGGCTCGGGCGGCGACTGCGTTGAGGTCGCCGACCTCCCCGGCGGCGCTGCCGTGCGGGACTCGAAAGATCCCACGGGCCCGACGCTGACCTTCACCGTGACGCAGTGGGCCGCGTTCACCGCCGGATTAAGATGCGGGCACTTCGACTGACCGCAACCCACCGCGAACGGCCCCCATCCCCGATGTGCCGGTGCTGGGGACCGTTCGCCGTCAGACCCGTATCCGCGAGTAGCCGCGCGACACGGGCCTGACGATAGGTGTCCTGCTGACCTGCGATGATGGTGTTTGCGACGACACAATCATCAAGGTTGGAAGGACACCTATCGGGTGGGCAGGCTACGCGAGATCCGCCGGTTGCGGCGGCGGGTGCGGATCGGCGCGCCGGACCCGCCGTTGACCCTGGTGTCGGAGATGGCGGCGGTGACCGAGCTGGTCGACCGGCTCGGCATGATCAAGCTGTTGGATGCGGCGATCGGGCCGATCAAGGCCCGTGACCGCGGGTTCACCGGCGGCCAGCTGCTCGTCGGGGTCGCGGCCGCACAGCTGGCCGGGGAGGACTTCCTGGTCGGTCTGCAGTCAGCATCACCGGCTGGCTGCACCAGCTCACCGCGACCCCCGGACCCGGGCGGGAAGCTGGCCGGTCACGGCGTCCGCGACGGCCAAGCCATGATCACCACCCTGCGCCACCGGCTGATCCCAGGGCCGCGCGGTGCCTGGTCACTGGGAGGGAGACTTGGTCATCGGCCGCAAGGGCCGGTCCGCGGTGGCCACGCTGGTCGAGCGGACCTCCCGGTTCCTCATCCTGGCGCCGTTGACCGGGCGTGACTCGCTCACTGTGGGCCAGGCCGTCATCGCGGCCACCGGCGGGCTGCCCGCTTCGATCCGCCGGTCGCTGACCTGGGACTGCGGCACGGAGATGGCGCGGCACGCCAGCATCACCGCGACCGGGCTGCCGGTGTACTTCGCCCACCCGCACTCGCCGTGGGAACGCGGTAGCAACGAGAACCTCAACCGAATCTTCCGCGAGTTCTTCCCTAAAGGTGAAATAATCACCTCCGATCCGAGCTCACTGACCGCCTACGACCACTAACACCAACTTCACGGAATCACTCATCTAGGGCGGCGAGGTCACCCGGGGAGAATTCGCGCAACATCGGGCACTGGACGGTGACGCCGGATTCCACGATGGTCTCCAGCACCTCGCGGCCCATGATGACGTTGCCGTCAGCGTCGAACACGATCGGCGCCGCCAGGTAGTCCCCACCGTCCGACTCGATCAACGTCGCGATCCACTCGCCATCTCACTCGACCTTTCGGGCCATGGGTGTCCCTCCTAGCTGGGTCATGCATGGGTCCTAGGTCATGCATAGGATTGTCGGTCAGGACCCGGTCGCCCGGGCGCGGGTGATCACCGCGGCGATGTTCTCCACACTGGCATCCTCGAACCCCGCCAGCCATTCCAGGGCGGGCCCCCTCACCGCTGGACAGCACCACGCCGTCCGCGCGTTGGAGCAACACGGCGAGATTGTTGGCTTGTCCCGGGTGGGGCAGTGAGGCGGGGGGACGTTGGCCATGGTCGCACCTCTGTCCGGTCAAAGCCGCTGTGCTGGTATTCCTTGGGCTGCCCAGGGGCGCCAAGGGGAACCGTCTGGTGCTTTGAGGTCAGAAGGCGGTGCGCGAGCCGCAGAACGTCCACAGGGGACGATGGTCGCGTCCATATGTGGCCATCTAGATGATCTCCGGCTGTCCGCGGGTTGTCCGCAAGACGTCCGCAGACGGCCAACGGCGACCAACGCTGCCAAACGCACTATCAGCAGGTCAAGGCAATGGTTGGTGTTGTCGTTGCTGGTCGCAACGTCTGGGTAGACGTTCCGCTTCAACGTGTAAGACCTCAGTTTCCGCAGCCAGACGCGCTGGTGCGGGCAGCGGTCTCGGTATGCGCTGCCCAGAATCTCGCAGGTTTCCGGATTCAGATCATTCCATGATCAGGCCATGGGCGGATACACTCCGTACACGACGAGAGGCAGGGCCGTGCGTGCCGGAGGCGAATCGACTGCTGCGTACCGCGCGGAACGCGCGACATCGGAGTCGTCGCGAGCCGGACGGTCCTCGGCGTCGCCGCCGGCTCGTGTCTTGCAATTGCGCGGAATCTAAGGAGTAATCATGCACGAATATGGTGTTTCACTTTTCGGTCTCGTGTACATCATCATCGGTGTCGTGGTAGCGCTCAGCAACGGATACGCGATCCATAGTGGCGGCGACCTCTTGTCGTTTATTCTGGCCATGTTCCTCTGGCCGCTGGTGCTACTCAACGTTAACCTCCATGTCGCGGTCTAGCCTTTCCCCGCCATTCGATTCTCGGTGCGCGTCTGTCCGCCCGCCGTGGGCAGGCGCGCCCAGGCGTTATAGGACGGCGAGGACCACGTCGATGGCCGCCTCCGCCTGGGCCGCCGGAAGCGGCGCTTGAGGAGGAACACGCTCCCTGCTGAAGCATGCCGCCTCCCTCGAGACGGCTGTGCGACGTGGAGTGTTGCTTCGGGCTGTGGCGTTGAGCGTACGGATCGGTACTCGCGATAACAGCGGACATCTACCGGGCGCGAGTGTTACACGCAGACGATAGAAATCGGCGAGGCTGTGTGCACGGCGAGCCGGCGACGGCGACCGCAATGGCATCAACGGCCGAGATGGTTCGGGCCCAGCCCTCTGCGTCGAGTCCCGGCGCCATGAAGGTTCGGGCCGCGCGCCCGCCGGGCATCGGTTGCCGAGGCCAGCGAGGCGCTGGCAGGCCACCGTGGCACCTCGCCGGCTGGCGGCAACGCCGAGAGATCCAACAGTCATCGACACAATAAGTAATCAAAAATTGGATGAACAACCCACGAACGGGTGAAATACCCACCGTTCGTGGCCTATCGTCCAGCTGGATTCCGCGCCGAGCTTCAGGACGTGGCCTGGACCTCATATGCCTGGCGGAGAGGCGGGGGACCTAACGGAGAGGCTGGCTGCATGCTTGACCGCGACGTGGTCGATCACCGGCGTGGCGCGTCTGACCAGGAGCAGTTGCTCGCCCAGCGGGCTTTCTTCGCTGCCCCGTTCCCCGAGGCACCCGACGATCTTTACTCGTTCAGCGCCGAGGGCGTCGTCGAACGAGCCCGGGAACGGGTGGTTATCCAGCCGCACGCCCGGCTGACCACCAACACCTTCTTCGGACGTTTCCCGGCCAGCTACTGGCAACGGTGGACCGAAGCCACGCAGGTCGAGGTCAGCGCGATCGTTCAGGGCACGGGGCGGATCTCGGTCCGGGCGTCGGACAGCGTGGGAGACGTCCGCACCGTCGCCACCGCCATGGTTGAGGGCGCGCAGCACGAGCAGGTGCGGCTCAGAGCGCGTATGGACAGGTTCGTCGACGGTGGGGCTATGTGGCTGGAGGCTTCCACCGGTGAGGGCGCGCTCGTGCTCGACGGGGTCCGCTGGTCGGTTAGCAAGCCCGAGCGGGTTCGTCCGATTGCGGTGGTGATCTGCACCTACAACCGCGCCGACGACTGCCTGTATACTCTGAAGACGCTGTCCCTCGACGGCACCATGTTGTCTATGGTGGAGGCGGTCTACGTCGTCGACCAAGGCAACGACACCGTCGACTCTCGCCAAGAATTCGCCGATATACAGCGTGCTCTCGGCCCGAAGCTGCATTATCTCAGGCAGCCGAACCTGGGTGGCGCCGGTGGCTTCACCCGTGGGCTGTATGAGGTCATGGAGGTCCGCCAGACCCACCATGTACATATTCTATTCATGGATGACGACATCATGCTGGAACCCGATACCGTGGTCCGGCTCACGACTTTCGCCAACTGTACGACCGCGCCTAGCATCATCGGTGCACAAATGCTTTATCTGCTGCATCCGGACCAGTTGCACGTAGGAGCGGAGGCCACAGACCTGACGATCCTGCGAGCCGGCCTGCCCGTCATGGACGCAGTCGTCCAAGCAGACCTGACCAAGCGGCGCCAGGAAATTCGGGTGGACGCGGAATACAACGCCTGGTGGGCGTGCCTCATCCCCTCCGAAGTCGTCGCCGCAATCGGCTATCCCCTGCCACTTTTCTTCCAGTGGGATGACATCGAGTACGGATTGCGGGCCCGAGTCCACGGTTTTCCTACGGTTACGTTGGCCGGTGCCGGGGTCTGGCATGCTGATTTCCACTGGAAGGACTTGGATGATTGGCCTCGGTACTTCAGCCTACGCAACTCGCTGATCGTTAACGCGCTGTACGGTCGGGCTGACCGCACGGACACCGCCCGATTCTTGCTGAAGCAACTGCTCCTCTACATCGTCTCGATGCGGTACGGGTTGGCGGCTACCCTGATCATGGCCGTAGAGGACTTCCTGACCGGACCGGAGGTGTTGCAGGACGGTGGTGTCGAGGCGGCTGCGGACGTTCGCAAGCTCCGTGGCGAGTATGCCGAGACGACCCGCCATCCAGCGCACGGCATTCCCGGCGTCCGGTCGACGGCGATGCCGGTCACCGCGGCGCAACCGACACCCTCGAAGCCGCGGCTGGTGCTGATCAAACGGCTGCTCTGGCAAATCCTCCGCAAACCCCGCGACACCGCCGCAGTCAGCGCTCGCGATGCGCATTGGTGGCACGTGTCCCGGTTCGAGACGGCAGTGGTCACAGACCTGTCGCAGCAGGGCGTGCGAGTGCGCCGGCTCGACCACGCCAGGATGTTGAAACTCGGTACGCAAGGCGTGCGGGTCCTTGGTCGCCTCGTGCGCGAAGGTCCCCTGCTACGGCGCCGGTACCAGGCTGCCATGCCGGAGTTGACCAGCAGGCAGAACTGGCAGCGGCTCTTCGATACTCGCTGATGCGGATGGGTGAAGTATTCGCAGAGGGAGACTGATGACCGCGACATCGGCCGCGCTCACCACGACCACTCAACTGCGGCGGGTACCGGAATGGATCGTCGCCCTCGCCGTTGGCGTCGCGGCCATGGCGATCTGCGTGATCCCCCAGTGGTGCGGCACTTTCTTCTACTATGTCGGGGACCAGTACGAATGGTCCATGCCGATGTGGCATCGCTTCGGGGAGCAGTTGCGCAGCGGCCACTGGCTGCTGACGATGGATCCCGACGCGTGGATGGGCGGAAATTACGCCGCCGAGGTGCAGACCGGGATCTGGAACCCTGTCAACCTCGTGAACTTCGTCGTGGTGTCGTTCTTCAACAATCTGTCGCATGCGGCGTTCGTCGTCGCGGTCGAGATCCTTGGCCTCCTTGCGGTCGGTGCTTACTTGCTCGCGCGTGAGTACAACGCGGCCAGGGTGCCATCAGCGATCGTGGCTACGGCTCTTCCCGTGTCGGGATTCACACTCTGGTACGAGGCTGCCGGATGGCTGTCCGGGCTTATAGCGATAACTTGGGTGACGCATTTCTGGTGGGCCGCTCGTCGTCATTCCCGCAGTATGAGGAACCCGTTCGTGCCGTTCATCTTCGGTTACCTCGCGATGACGACAGGGTTTCCTTATGCACCGCTCGGCCTCATCATCGTCCTTGTCTCGATCGCGATTGAGCTGGCGCTACAGCGCAATTTATCCCGGCTGGCTCATCTGGTGGTCATGGGCGGTTGTGTGGGGGCGGTTGCGCTACTCGTTTTTTTCCCGCTCATCGGGGTGCTCGGCGTCACATCCCGCCAGCAGCTCGCTGGGATCTCGAACAACACCTTCCTGGTGCCCGACCTCGGGGACCTTGCCGCAGGCAGTTCGCCCACGTATCTCCCTTCGATTTCCAGCTGGAACGACTCCCTGCTGGAGCGCATGCCGTCGACGTATTTCGCGTGGTTCATGGTCCCCTTGCTGCCCTGGCTGCGGTGGACATCGCTGCGTCATCGGTGGCGCTCGCTCACGAGCCTGATCGTCGTGGCCGGCGTGTATCTCGCCGCGACTGTGGGCCCCTCCAACCTGTGGCTTTTCCGGTGGCCGTTGCGTATGGTCGAGTACTTCTATCTAGCGGCGGGTGTGCTCTTCGCGGTCATGCTCTCGGCAGGACTGGCGACCGACCAGGTACGTCGACGAAGCATCGCAACGGGTGCGATCGTCCTCGCAGGCACTTACCTCGCCTGGGCTGTCGAGCCGCAGGACTACGACAGGATTCACCTAGCCGGCCTTGCGCTGGTTGCCCTCTTGCTCACCGCAGGGTTGATCGCATACTTCCGCCGCGGCTTGTCCGCGCTGGGCATTGTGCTAGTTACCGGGACCGCGTGTGTTGTCGCACTGCAGACGACTGTGTTCCCGTACCGGGCCGGCGCGGACAAGGCAGTTTACCCGGGGTATGATGTGGCGCAGCTCCGGGCCACCACCCGGGACTACCAGGGCACGGTTCTGCAACTCGCGTCACGGACCGGCGTCACGACCGAACAGATGTTTTCCGGCGAGATCATGTTCGGAAACCTTCCGCTGGCGGCCGGGCTGACCTCCGTCGGGAACTACACCGCGCTACTGGGATTCGCCGAATTCGGCGAAGCGCTGTGCATGGACTACCGGGGCGCCACCTGTCCGGAGGCGTTCGACCGCCTTTGGCAGCCCGCGGATCACGATACGGACGCCCCGCTCGTCGACGCGTTGCGAGTGTCGACCCTCGTCTTGCAGCGCTCGCTGCTCCCTGACGTCGTGGACCGCACGCCGCCTCCGGGATGGCATGTGGCCGCCAAGAACGACGTTCGGACGATCTGGTTGCGCGACCGACCGCTCTCTCCTGACGGCCGTGTCTCCTGGTCATCCGAGGGGGTTCAGGTTCTCGCTGACTCCGGGCAACCGGACCGCGAGATCGTCCGATTTCGCTCCTCCGACCAATCAGGACGGGTTCTCTTTGCGCGCCTCGACTGGCCGGGCTACACCGCGACGGTCGATGGAAAGCCTGTGGAGGTCTCGAACGGTCCCGCCGGCCTTGTCGCGGTCGACGTACCCACCGGTGAACACGCCCTTGTCCTTGCGTTCGAGACCCCGGGCCGACAGCTCGGCTTTCTTGCCCTCGGGGCTGCCGTCGCGATCGTTGCCCTGCAGTCCCTGGTCTGCGCCGCCGCCGGCAGCGTGCGGGCGAGGACGGATGAATGCGGGTGTCGATCGAGGATGGGGTAGGCAGGAGCATCACCGAGAGGGAAACCGGTGCGGGGCCTGCACGAGCAGGCGAACCCGCGGCACCGGCGCGCGTCGAGCACGACGCTCATACGCTGCTGATCCACCTCAGCGATGAAGACGGTGGCGGGTGGACCACGATTGCTGTTGATCGCACGACGCGGCAATGGGCCGTAGTGCAAGACGTCCGGCAGGCCGAAACCGCCCGCGGCGCCCACGACGCTCTTTACCAACGGTAGGTCCCGCGAGGTGCTTGGTGGTGAAGGAAGGAGCCGGTATCCATGGTCTTCATCGGAACCGAGGAGCCGCTCGCCGTCGCTGCGGTCGCTGCCATCCACACCGGTGACCTGGCAACGCTACAGCGGCTGCTCGCACAGAACCCGACGCTGGCCACGGCCAGGCTAGGCACCGACGGGATGTCACGCACCCTGCTGCACATCGTTACGGACTGGCCGGGGCACTACCCCAACGGGGCGACTACGGTCGCCCGGCTGATAGCCCCGGCGCGGATGTCAACGCCCGGTTCGATGGTCCACACACCGAGACCCCGCTGCACTGGGCGGCCAGTAGCGACGACGTCGACGTGCTTGACGCTCTGCTCGACGCTGGTGCCGACATCGAGGCGCCCGGCGCGGTGATCGGGGGTGGCGCACCGTTACGAGACGCCCACCGTGCAGGAGTAGCCGAGGCAGGTCCACCGCCTGGTCTTCGCGGTCGCCGCGGCAGGAGCCGCATGGGTGGCCGCAGGCTGGCGACGGCGTTCGGGCAGTGGAGGGTGGCCCGCCGGCTGGTCGAGCGCGGCGCGCACGCAACCAGCTTCGATGCGGCCGCTCTCGGGCTGATAGATCGCCTCAGGGAGTCCACGACGAGTTCCCAGCACGCCCGGCATCAAGTTCCGGCGCGACATCAACCAGGGCTGGCCGGCGATCCTGTCCAGTCTCAAGACTCTGCTCGAGTCGGGCCGGCCGTTGAACTTCCCGGCGCCGTTCGCCCCGACGCGCCGGTCCTGGCGCGTTGTCTAATATCTGGGTAGAATGCTGGGTACATTGCGGGAGGGATCAGCGGTGAACGTCGATACTCAAGACTTGATCAGTGTGACCGAGGCCAGCAACCGGGGCGTGTCTCGGCTGATTCAGGACGCTGCGCAGGGCCGCACGCAGGTCGTCCTTCGAAACAACAAAGCCGTGGCTGCCGTGGTGAGTATCGGTGCCGTCGAGCGGCTTGCGCGGCTGGAGGAACTGGAGGGTGACCTGCGCCTGTTGAGCGTGGCACTCGCCCGAACGGTGACTGACAGTGGGAGGCGGTACAGCTTGCAAGAGGTCGCCGCTGAGCTCGGAGTTGATCTGGACACGCTGGGAGACGATGACTGAGCCGAAGCGGAGCTGATATGGCCGAGGTTCGGCTGACCGAGGACGCCCGCGAGGACCTCCATGACCTGGACGGTGCCGCGCGGGTGATCGTCTTCAAGGGCCTCAAGAAGCTTCAGACGGCACCCGAAAAGCGCGGGTCACCGCTGGGCAGCAAGCTCAGCGGCAACCTCACGACGTTCCGCAAGCTGGTGGTCGGTGACCGCGACTACCGAATCGTCTATCGGCTTGACGCCGACGGATCAGTGGTCGTGGTGTGGGTGATCGGTCGGCGCAGCGATGACGAGGTGTATCACCTGGCGATGTCGCGACTACGGTTGCATCCAGATGAGGCTGCTCGGGAGTTCGCTGTCGCATTGGACGAGATCTGGCACGGGTAATCGTGCGCACGGTGGGCGCGCACCGCGGCTGGGGATGTTCAGGATGTCCCTGATGGCGGCACACGCCTACCTGGCGAGCCGTCTCGGCAGCGATCGACTCCCTCACGATGCCCAGACACTCAGCGATCTCCTGAGTGACGACGTTGACTGGACGAATCCGGGATCGATGATGGAGTTCGAGCGTGCCTGCACCCTTGTCCGAACTGCGCATGTTCGCTATCACGCCGCGGTGGCCTCGCCCGCACCAAACCGGGTCGCGGTCATGCTCGGTCTCCGAGACGTCATGATGGCGGCCAACCTGCTGGCCATTGTCAACGCCGAAGCACAGCGAGGGCCCTGCCTCGCCTTCGCCCACAACGCCCACCTGCAACGGCATCAGTCGTCGTGGGAGCTCGCCGGCATGGATCTGCGCTGGTGGAGTGCAGGTGCGATCGCCGCATGTGTCTTAAGGAAGCCGTTACACCTACATCGCCTCGGACTTCACCGACACCACAAGCTCGGACGCATCTCCCACGGACCCGCACAGCCTGCAGGCCGTGCTTGCCGCCGGCACCACCGAACGCGTCCCACGAGCTGGCTGCTGTCCTGGCTCAGAACCCCAGGCTTGCCCGAACCCCCTCGGCGGAACCCGGATACTTCTCGCTCCAACCCACCGAGCCCGACGACATTGATGCGGTCGCATTCATCAAGGGCACGCGGATCACGGACGCGCATTCATGAGACATGCGAACGCCCGTCTCCGGTCCATGGCTGGGCACTCTTGGTCGAGCGCGTACTTGCCCAAGGGTGGGCGGTAGCGCACGCCGCCGCAGCTGTTGGGGTGTCCCGACAATGCGCCCATCGGTGGAGCCGGCGTTTCCAAGAGTTCCTCTTTGTCCAAGGCGGTCGGCCAGCGCCAGGCCTACTGTGCTGTCATGTCCGAACGTTTTGTTCCTTCCGTGCGGCCCCAGCCGATGATCGCCGTCGCCGACGTGGCGCAGACCAGCGGGTGGTATCAGCAGGTGCTGGGCGCCACCAGCGGTCACGGCGGCGCCGAGTATGAGCAATTACTCGTCGACGGGGTGATGATCTTGCAGCTGCACCGGCTCGACGTCGGCCATCACCACGGCGCGATTGGAGACCCTGAGCAGCCGCTCGGAAACGGCGTCGCGGTCTGGTTCGAGGTCGACGACTTCGATGCCGCGGTCGGCCGGATCCGCGACGTTGCCGCCGAGATCGCCACCGACGTACACCTGAATCCGAACGCTGGCCATCGGGAGATCTGGATCCGCGATCTCGACGGGTATCTCGTCGTCCTCGTCGAAACACCGCCTGAGTTGGCCGCCGTTAGAGACGTCCCGTCCCAGGGTTGGTAGTCCTTGAAGGGCTGCCGACGGTGAGGCGGGGCAGGAGTATCTGGACCAGCGGGCCGATCGCTAGGGCGTAGAGCACCGTGGCGATACCGAGGGTGCCGCCCAGCGCCCAGCCGGTCGCGACGACCGCGATCTCGATGACCGAACGAACCAGCCGCACCGACCCGCCGGTCCGCCGGACCAGACCGGTCATCAGGCCGTCTCGGGGGCCTGGGCCCAGCTGGGCACCGATGTAGGCGGCGGTCGCCACCGCGTTGAGCGCGATGCCGGCACCCGCCAGCAGCGCGCGCACCGGCAGGGAACCCGTAGCCGGCAGCAAGCCCAGCGCGGCGTTCACCGCGATCCCGAGGACGACGACGTTGCTGACCGTGCCGAACCCGGGTTTCTCTCGCAGCGGGATCCACAACAGCAGCACGATCGCGCCGACGACGATCGTGATAGCGCCGATCGAGTGGTGCAGGTGGCGGGCCAGGCCCTGGTGCAGCACATCCCATGGCATGTTGCCGAGTTGGGAGCGGATCAACAGCGCCATGGAGATGCCGTAGAGGACTAAACCCGCGGCGAGCTGAGTGAGCCGTCGACCCAGTCGGGACGGGTGGGCGGGTGAAGGCACCGAGGTCACTTGTCGCACTCAGCCAGTATGGTTGATAATTGGATCGTGAACTGCGGTCCAATCAGCAATCAGTGGCATGGCTGATGGCATGGCCCCGAGGCTGGCGGCCCTGGTGGGGGAGCTGGCTGGCGAGCGTCCGCCGCGGTATGCGGCGCTGGCCGCGCGTATCCGGTTGCTCGTCGCGGATGGCCGGCTGGCAGTGGGGATCCGGCTGCCAGCCGAGCGGGAGCTCGCCACTGCGCTGCAGCTGAGCCGGGCCACCGTCACCGCTGCCTACCGGCGGTTGCGTGATGACGGCTGGGCTAGAGCCCGGCAGGGCGCAGGGACCTGGACATCGCTTCCCGCGGGGCCCGCATACGGTGCCTGGGCGCCGGCGCTACCTACCGCTGGGGTCTTCGATCTCGCGCACGCCGCGCCGGCGGCCCCGCCTGAGATCGTCACCGCTTTCACCGCGGCACTCCGAGACCTCCCGAGGCTGCTACCCGGCCACGGTTATCACCCCGCCGGTTTGCCGGAGCTGCGGGCGCGGATCGCCGAGCGGTACACCGTCCGGGGCCTGGCAACCACCCCCGAGCAGGTACTCATCACGGCCGGAGCACTCAACGGCATCACCGTCGCTCTGGAGGTGCTCATCGGTCCGGGCGATCGGGTCCTCGTCGAGCACCCCAGCTACCCGAACGCGCTGGATGCCATCGGGGCCAGTGGGGCCCGCGCGGTGCCGGTGGCCGTCAGCGCCGCGGATCCCGCCGCCGTCGCGGCCGACGTCACGCGGGTCGCTCGCCAGACCAGCCCCCGGCTGGCCTACCTCATGCCGGACTTTCAGAACCCCACCGGCCTGCTTCTCGACGCGGAGCAGCGGGGACGCCTCGCAGCCGGGTTGCACGGGTCGGGCACCGTGGCGCTGGTCGATGAGACCCTTGTCGAACTCGGCCTGGACGTCGCGCCCGCAGCGCCCTACGCCGCGTTCGCTCGGGCTGACCTGGCGGTCACGGTCGGTACGCTGAGCAAGACTTTCTGGGGTGGGCTGCGGATCGGTTGGCTGCGTGCCGAGCCCCCCCTCATCCAGCGGCTGACGGCGGCGGCGGTGCGTGCCCAGCTCTCCGGGCCGGTGCTTGAGCAGCTCGCCGCCTGCCACCTGCTCGACGCCGCCGACGCCACGTTGCCCGTGCACCGCGACCGGCTGCGGGCCCAGCGCGATGCGCTTGTCCGCGCCCTTGCCGCGGCGTTGCCCTGCTGGCAGGTACCCGTGCCGCCGGGCGGACTCGTGCTGTGGTGCGGCCTTCCGGCGCCGGTCTCCAACGCCCTGGTCGACGCCGCGCAGCGGCGCGGGCTGCGGTTGGCGGCCGGTCCTCGGTTCGGCACCGGCCACGCCTTCGCCGACCGGCTGCGGCTGCCCTACACCCAGCCGGCCGACGTCCTGCGGCGAGCGGTCGAGATCCTCGCGGAGGTGGTGGACATCCTGCCCGCGATCGACCCGGGCTCCGCCCCGTCGCGTCTGGTTGTATGACGCTTTTCAGTCCATCGCGGCGGCCAGCACGCGGTCGATCTCCCCGGCGAGCTCGGCGTCCTGACCAGTGATCCCGCCCTGGGAATGCGTGCTGCACCGGAAGGTCACCGTGCGCCAGCGGATGTCGATGTCGGGGTGGTGGTTGTGCGCCTCGGCGATCTCGGCCACCGAGCGAACCGCCTCGATGGCCGCGGGGAAGCTGGGCAGTTTCGCGATGCGCACGATCGCGTCACCGTCGGGGTGCCAGTCGGTGAGCTCTTTCAGAGCCCCCGCAACCTGCTCGTCATCCCAGAGTTCGGCCATGGCGGTCATCCTGGCAGAAGACCGTCAACCGGCAGCCGGGTCGCGATGCAACCAACCAGCCACCTCGGGGTCGCTCAGCTCAGCGACGCGCCGGTGATATCGCCGAAGGTCGTCGCTGCGCAGCAGCGCGCGCCACTGACCGCTCGTCCCGCGGTGGAAGAACTCCGCGTTGTCGCGCCAGAGGTCGTCGCCCCGGTTGGGCACCAGATGGTCGGCCCGGCTGCGCATCTCGCCGAATCGGGCGGCCGGTACGAGCTGTGGCCACCGTTGCTCGGGCACATCGATGCGCAGGCGCCGGGCCAGGTGGCGCATCTGCCCTTCGAGGTCAGCCTGGAGATCGTCGTAGTGCAGGAGAACCAGGTTGGGGGCGCCGGCCGTGGCGGGCCAGAAGGTACGGATGTGGTGAACCAATGCCGCCAGACTGGCCGACGACTCGCTGACCGGCGCAGGGTTGTCCACCCAGTGCCAGAACCGCTCGATCTCGGTCTCCGGCGGTGACGTGCGGGGTCCCTCAGGTAGCAGTTCGTCGAGGTCGGCGAGACCGACCGCCTTGCGCCGGGCAGCGAACAGGGCGTCCATGTCGAGGTTGGCCAGGTGGTTGGACCAGGAGAAGCCGGCATCGCGGGGGTCGCGGCCGACACAGATATAGGTCGCCCGGTCGTCGAAGGGCAGACCGTCGAGCGGCGTGTGAGTCTTGATGAACCGCCGGTGCGGCTGCGCCTCGAGCGCAGCCACAAGATCATCGCGGTCGGTCGTCAGCATGTCGAGCCACGGCGAGATCTCAGCAAGCGGCAGGGCGAAGTCCGGGGTCTGGAAGACCAGGAGGGCGCAGATCATCTGCGTCCAGGTCGTGCCGCATTTGGAAGGGGTGCTGATGACGATGTCGCCGTTCCGAAATGGGAAGCCCTCCCACCGGGCGCTGTCCGCCACGACCGACCGGTACCGGATCATTGCCGCACACATATCCAGCGAAGTTAGGCGGCGACGCCGGATGCCACCAGGGGCACGGACAGACCGAAAGCCGGCCGGAGGGCGTGGTCAGGCTTCGCGGGTGGTCGTTCTGGCTAGCGTGAGAGCTAGGCCGAGCACCAGGTAGCAGGCCGCGCGGAGACTGCTTGAGGCCAGCCCGTCGAGCGGCACTGGGTCGCGCAGCACGTCGGTGATCGCGAACCATCCGGTGGTGAGCAGCATCGGTTGCAGCCAATCCAGGGCTGGTATCGAGGAGAGCACCCCGAACACGATCAGACCGCCCAAGACCGCCGCGAGCACCACCAGCGGGTGCTCGGTGGCCGAGGACACCGTCAGGGCCACCGCACCGACCGCGGCGAGCTGCCCCACCGTCCAGGCCGCGGCCAGCGAGACCCGCAGCAGCGCCGACCCCGGCCCGACCTCGGTACCGGACAGGGTGAGCATGCCGTGGGCGGTCCCGGACGGGCCGACCAGGACCAGGCCGGTAACGATCCCGACCAAGGTGACCGCGGCGACCGCGGCCATCGCGACGGACAGCACACCGACCGCCTTGACCAGCACCAGCCGGGGCCGGCTGACCGGGGCCAGCAGCAGCCCGCGCAGCGTCCCGTGCGCGGACTCGCCGGCAAGCGCGTCGGCGGCGGCCATCGTCACGGCCAGCGGCAACAGCAGAGCCAACGAAATGGACAGCGCCGCCACTGGCAGCACCAGCCCGTTACCGGCGATCTGGGTGAGCAGGCCCGACCCGCCCGGTGAGTCGGTGGCCACGATGCCGATCCCCATCAGCACCGGGACCAGCGCGAGAATCCCCAGCCCGATCTGGGTGCGCGGTCGGCGCAGCACCCAGCGCAGCTCGCTTCGCAGCAGCCGACCCAGCGGCGCGCGTACCGGGGTGGACAGAGCGCCGCCCTCGGGGGCAGCGATAGTCACTGGCTGTTCCGCTCGGTCAGCTGGGCGAACAGCTCGTCCAACCCGGTCCGCCAGCGCCGCACCTCATGCACCGCCACCCCGGCGCCGACCAGCAGCGCGACCACGGTGGGTGGGTCGGTCCCAGCGAGCTCGACGCGCACCCCGTCCGGGCGGACAGCGGCGCCGATCCCGGCCGCGTGCAGCGCCTGCATCGCGATGGCGGAATCGGGGGTGCGCACGTCCAGCGCGGGTGCCTCGCCGTCGAGCAGGGCGGCCAGCGGACCCGTGGCGATCAATGACCCGTGGTCGAGCACCGCGACGTGCGTGCAGGTCGCCTCCACCTCGGTGAGCAGGTGCGAAGACACCAGCACGGTGGCGCCCCCGGCGCGCAGCTCGGCGATGATCGTCCGGACGTCCCGGGTCCCGGCGGGATCCAGGCCGTTGGTCGGTTCATCGAGAATCACCAGACGCCGGGGCACCAGCAGCGCCGCGGCGAGGCCCAGACGTTGTTTCATGCCCAGCGAGTAGGCGCGGTAGCGCCGGCCTGCCGCACTGGTCAGGCCGACCCGGCTCAGGGCGCGTTGCACCGCATCGGGGATCGCTCGGCTGGGCAGCAGTGGCTCGGCTGCCGCGCACCGCCGCAGGTTCTCCAGGCCGGACAGGAACGGGTGAAACCCCGGACCTTCCACCAGCGCTCCGACATGCGGCAGCACCGCGCCGGCGGCTCCCGGGATCGGTGACCCGAGCAGCTCCACGGTGCCCGCGGTGGGGCGGGACAGCGCCAGCAGCATGCGGATCATCGTGGTCTTGCCCGAACCGTTGGGGCCCAGCACACCCAGCACGGCGCCGGCCGGCACGTCGAGGTCCACGCCGGACACCGCCACGGTGGTACCGAACACCTTGCGCAGACCACGGACCCGGATCGCCGGCCCTTGCGACCCAGCCTGCGCGGTGGTCGCGGTCGGCGTGACCGAACCGGCCGTCACCTGGTCAGAGCCTCGTTGAGCACCTGCTGCGGCACCGCCCCGGCGGCCACCCGACCAGCTGAGGTCACCACCACCGTGCCCACCGCGGTCTGCACCACCCATCCTTGACCCCATGGTCCGCTGGTCGGGTGCCCGATCCGCTGGATCAACGCCAGCGGATCGCTGCGCGCTCCCGGTTGCATGGGCGGGAGCTGCCCGAGCACTACGGTGTCCCACCCGTCGCCCTGAGTATGGATCATGTCGCCCTCGTGCTGTCCCGGCGGCTTTGCGGAATCAGGCCGCTCGACTTTAACCGCCGCGGGCGGGGTGAAGTGAAACAGCGCGGGATCCTGCGCGCCGAGGATGAGGTCGGAGAAGCCGATCTGCAGGGCAGGGTCGGGGGATCCGTTGGTCAGCACAGTGAGCTGCAGCGGCACCCGTGTGGCGGAGTCGACCGCCACCCGCACCTCACGCAGCAGCGTTCGTTCGGTCGGTGCCGGGGTGAGCACGAGCTGGTACACAGGTCGCCCGGCGACCCTGCCGGTGCCATCCACAGCTACCGTGCTGCTCTTTCTCAGGTCACCGACCAGCTCCTGGGCCGTCTGGGCCGGGTCGGCCATCGGGGGACGCTGGTGATCTGGAGCGGCGCCGTGCTCTAGCGCGGTCGCGGTGCGCGAGGAGGAGTCGTAGCGCCACAGCGTCCTCCCATCCTCGATAAGTACCTGCTCACCGCCGCGCGAGGGCAGCGCCAGCCGATCGTGACCCTGCCCGTCGGACCAGACCCGCAAATTGCTCTCCGGTTTGGTCAGTGGCGCGGCCACTCCCGGCAGCGGGGGCAAGCCCAGCGCATTGTGCACTGTCACCGTGCCGTTGAGCGGTGGGACCTTCGAAGTGAGTACCGAGCTCACCAGATCCTCCGCGGACACCGGGGGCAGTGCCGGGTCCGCCCCAGCACCTGCGGGCATGGTCAACACACCGAGACCGATCGCGCCGACCGCAGTCACCGCCAGTGCCGCCATCGCCACTTTCATCGCTTCCTCCTGGGTGCTAGTGCTGATGCTGCTCCGCATCGCTGAGAAAGTTCTGAGAACTTGGAAGACCAGGGCTGGAGTCGGTACGCGACGCATCCTCGCCGGTTGTCTCGCAGTGGCTGGCATCGGTCGAGGTGTATGGGCTGCGGATCAACGACATTCACCGGCCCCGCGCCGCGAGGCTGCTCACCGACTCCTCGGTGGCCGGGCTGACTGGCACGGTGCGCTTCGAATGGGCTGCGCTCGATGCCTGGTTCGAAGAGGACGAGCGGGAAACGAGAAGATCGACATCGTCCTCGACGGCCAGCCGCTGAGCCGCCCGGCGACGCACTTCTCCTGACACCTCGGACAAAATTTTGCCCGAGGTGTCGATCCCGTCGTCGGTCGTTCGACGCACGGGTAAGGCCGGCTCCCAGCCGGCGAAACCGATCACTGGAGGGAGACCCGACGATGCGATTCATGGTGCTGGTCAAGGCGAATGAGGACTCCGAGGCGGGCGTGCTGCCGGGCAAGGAGATCTTGGCAGCGATGGGGAGATACAACGAAGAACTGGTCAAGGCCGGCGTGATGCTCGCCGGAGAGGGCCTGCAGGCCAGCTCCAAGGGTGCCCGCGTCAAGTTCGACGGGGACGAGCGCACGGTGACCGACGGGCCGTTCACCGAGACCAAGGAACTGATCGCCGGCTTCTGGCTGATCCAGGCGGCCTCGAAGGAGGAGGCCATCGAGTGGGTCTCGCGGGCCCCCTTTGACGGCGGCACGGAGATCGAGGTTCGCCAGGTCTTCGAGGCGTCAGATTTCCCCGCTGAGATCTTTCCTCCCGAGGAAGCCGCACGCGAGCAGGCGCTGCGCGACGAGCTGTCGGGCAAGACCGGGCAGCCGTAAGAGTGGCGTAGCCGCCAGGCTTGCCGGGGCGCGGGGGAAGCTGCTCTGATTAGCCGTCGTGGCGGCTTCCTCCGCGCACCTGCCGACGTCTGCATCTTGCGCGACACCCGCACCCGATCGGTCCGGGCGCGCAGGCGAATCGTCGCACGCCCGGACCTCTGCTGCGATCGACGCGGTCTGGCGGATCGAATCGGCACGAGTCATCGCTGGTCTGACCAGGATCGTGCGCGACTTCGGTCTGGCCGAGGAGCTCGCGCAGGACGCGCTGGTCGCGGCGCTGGAGCAGTGGCCGCAGGACGGTGTTCCGCGCAACCCTGGCGCCTGGCTGATGGCCACCGCGAAGCACCGCGCGATCGATCACTTCCGCCGGCGGGAGCGGCTGGAACGTAAGATCAGCGAGCTCGGTCACGAACTGGAGACCGGGGGAGCGGGGGCTACCCCGGAACCCGACGCAGTGTGTGACGACGACATCGGCGATGACCTGTTGCGGCTGGTGTTCACGGCCTGCCATCCGGTGCTGTCCACCGAGGCGCGGGTGGCGCTGACGCTGCGCCTGCTCGGTGGGCTGAAGACCGAGGAGATCGCTCGTGCGTTCCTGGTCCCGGAGTCGACCGTCGCGCAGCGGATCGTGCGAGCCAAGCGGACCCTGGCGCAGGCCCGGGTGCCCTTCGAGGTGCCCCAGGGGGCCGACCGCGCCACCCGCTTGTCCTCCGTGCTCGAGGTCATCTACCTCATCTTCAACGAGGGTTATTCAGCGACCAGCGGCGATGACTGGATCCGGCCTTCGCTGTGCGAGGAGGCGCTGCGGCTGGGCCGTATCCTGGCTGAACTCGCGCCCCAGGAGCCGGAGGTGCACGGCCTGATCGGGCTGATGGAGATCCAGGCTTCACGCCTGGCCGCCCGGATCGGCCCGGCTGGAGAGCCGGTCCTGCTCCTCGACCAGGACCGGGCACGCTGGGATCAGCTGCTCATCCGTCGAGGTCTCGCGGCGGTCGAGCGTTGCGAAGCACTGGGGGGCACGCTCGGTACCTACGCCTTGCAGGCCGCGATCGCCGCCTGTCACGCGCGGGCGATGACCGCGGAACAGACCGACTGGGTACGCATCGCGGCCCTCTACGCGGCACTTACCCAGCTGGCGCCCTCGCCCGTGGTGGAGCTCAACCGTGCAGTCGCGGTGGCGATGGCGTTCGGGCCCGCGGCAGGCCTCGAGCTCGTTGATGAGCTGACCTCGGAGCCGTCCCTGGCCGGCTATCACCTGCTGCCGAGCGTGCGCGGCGACCTGCTCGTCAAGCTCGGCCGGCCCGAGGAGGCAATCGCGGAATTCGAGCGCGCCGCATCGCTCACCCGCAACGCCCGCGAGCGCACCCTGCTCCTCAATCGCGCCGCGATTGGTGTTGCGATGATCTCCGGCACGTCGTAGCTGTGGTTGGCCTTGATGTGCTCGGTCAACGCCGCGACTCGGTCGGCGACGGTCTTGATCTCCACCCGCCATTCCTGCTCTTCCTGCACCTGGCGCGGGACCTGGCTGTTCGGCTGGCACTGGGTGGAGTACGAGCCTGCTGTCTTATCGCCTCGGCGATGATCGCGTGGGCAGCATCGAGGTAGGCCCCTTGGTGGCAGACGCTGCGCGCAGCAACCTCGCGGGTGCCGGCCGGGTGCCGTTGGTCATCACGGGGGAGGGAGCCGACGGCTACTTTCCGGCCGCTCCTTACGACCGGGTGATCGCCACCTGCTCGGTGCGGGCCGTGCCCTATGCGTGGGTGGCGCAGACCCGACCGGGCGGCATAATCGTCACACCGTGGGGCACCACCGTCGAAAACAGCGCCCTACTCCGCCTGGTTGTCGACGATAACGGTGAACTAGCCGTGGGTCGCATCGTCGACTGGGCGACGTTCATGTTGCTCCGCTCGTAACGGCCGGTGATCCCCGACGAGCCTGAAGATTTCGACGCTATCTCCAAGCGATCCCGAACTGACCTCGATCTCGCCGACTTCCTCGGTGAAGTCGCTCGACGCGGCATCGGCCTGCATGTGCCCGATTGCCGGTTGACCTGGGAAAGGGAAGTCCGCTCGGGCTTGGACTGCACAAGGGATCGTGATCAAGATCCGGCGTGGCGGGTCTGGGTCAGAAGGAGGCTCCTGGAGATGCCACGGTGAGGCCGGTCGCGCGGGCGGCTTCGATGAAGGCCTTGTCGTAGGTGAGAAGGACGTCCACTGCTGCGCCGAGGTCTAACGCGGTGGCCAGGTGGATCGCGTCAAGGGTGCGCAGCCGTGGCGGCAGCACCGTTGTCGCATCATCGAGAACCGGAGGTGTGATCTCGACGATGTCGACATCGTCGGCTAAGAATTGCGCCGCTGGGGTGACGGTGGCTGGGTTGACGAGGCGAAGTAGCCGTAGGAGTTCCACGGAAAGCAGTGCGGAGGACAACAGGTGCGGTTCTGACAGCTCCGAGAGCCATTGCCGCAGATCGGAGGTCTCTTTTTCGGCGATGAACAACTTCGCCACCGCTGACGTGTCGACGTAGACCCGGGTCGGCACTCAGTGCTCGGCGCGGAGGTCGGCGAGCCAGTCCTCGCTTGCGTGTCCGGTCGGGTTGGCTGCAGGTTGGGGCAGGTGAGCGACGTCGAATGGGCGCTTGGCCGGCCGGATCACCCCGGCCGCCACCAGTTGGTCGTAGCGGTCATCGACCGCAGGCACAATTCTCGCCACGATTTCGCCCCGGTCGGTCACCTCGACCGTCTGTCCCGCGCGGACCAGCGCCATGATCTTTGCCGTGCGCTGGGAAAGCTCGCGCATTCCGACGCTCGGGTTGCCATGTCCTCGATCAGCGGCGGCGGTCACGCTGTACATGTTACTACATGTACAGCGACCGTCGATCCGATGCGAACACTCGGGTTGAGAACAGGGATCGGACGGTGAGGGGGACTGGTGGTGAGGTGGTAGGGCCGACGGCCACTGGGTAACAGCTCACGTCCACCAGCCGACCGAGGGACGACCACCAACCCCACAAGGGATAGCGACCTTCAGCAGACGACTAGCGAGGTGGTGCTTCGTAGCCGGGTTACAGACCCAGGGCTTCGCGGAGACGGTGGGGGTTCATCAGGGCTGTTGTCGATTGCCCTGCGCGCTGGGTCTGCAACAGGATGACTTCGGCGTCGGCGATCGTGCTGCACAGCTCAGCGCGGACAGCGGGATCGGACGAGCTGGCGGCGTCGCGCGGGCTCAGCTCACCGATCACGCCAGGAGTGTCCAACCAGATCGCTTCGGCGTCGTGACTCAAGCGGTCTGCGGCCTCGTCCGCGTCGTCAGCAGCCGCTGCGTCGAGAAAGTAGCTCTCCAGGATGATGGTGCGGCCGTCGCGGCCGTCGGGTTCCTCGCTGACGCGCTTGGCCTGCCGGTCACGTTCGACGGCGTCAGGGGCGACGTCGCGCAGCTGGGTATCGAGTTCGGCTAGCCGCGCGGGAGAGTTCGCGACGACGGTGAAGTCATTGCCGGTCCGGTGGATCACCCCGAGGTTCAGCACTCGCCCGTCGGGCAGCTGCCGGTGCCAGGCGACCACATCGTCGTCGGTCCGGGCCAGCCGCTCGGTGAGGATGTCGAAGGTCCGCTGGGCGTCCGGTACCCGGTAGGTGACGCTGCATTCGTGTATGTCGTCGCCGTCACTGTTGCAGAACTGGATGGGCGGCTCGGGAGTGAAGAAGTCCGCGATCTGTTCCATCGACGAACCTGATGCGAGCAGACCGGCCAGCTCGCGACGGCGCTGCCGGGAAACGTGGACGGGCACCGCGAGCATCCTCGGGCCTGTGTCGTCGTGTAGCAGCCGGCCACAGAACAGGTTCAGCCGTTGCGCGGACTGGGAGAACAATTTGTCGGCCAGCTCGATCGGGTCGCCGTCGGGCAGCGGGCGCAGCGTGACGCTGGTGTCGGGAACCACGTCGATCGCCTCGTAGAGCGTGACCGGGATCCGCTGCCAGTCCTCGATGAGCTGGCGTTCGTCTGGGCGCAACCAGTGACCTCGGGCGGCGAGGAACTTCTCCACCAGGCCGCCCTGGAACAGCGCAAGATCCAGCAGGAACATCGCATACCGTTGCGCGTCCTCGGTGCGCTCGATCAGCGGTGTGATCATCTTCAGACCGGGAGCGCGCTCGGCGTAGGTGCCCAACAGCGCGTAGACGAGCTGCGCCCGCGCGCTGAGGGCAGGTACCGCCTCGAGCCGGCAGCAGGTCTTGAACTTGCGACCCGACCCGCACGGGCAGGGATTGTTGCGCCCGACGTCGGGGGGTATCGCGGCCATGGCCTCGCTTAGCCCCGGCCGTAGCGGGCTGGGAATGTCGGAACGCCGCAGGTACCGGTCCGCTGTCACGTAGTCTCCGCGCGCCGCCGCGTACTGGGCGGCGTCGTGCAATGCGGGCTCCAGACCCGGGCGCAGCGTCAGCGCCTCGCCGAGCACGTCGCAGGCGGTCGCCGAGTCCCCGGTGCCTTCGGCAGCACGAGCGGCGATGAGCGCGACCGCGGCCTTCTCCTCCCTGCTCCGAGCCTGCCCCCGCAGCGCCGCAAGGTGCGTCTGGACTACCTCGCGCTGGGTTGCATCGCTCTGGGCGCTGTGGCACTCGATCTGGGCGGAAAGGAAGCCCAGTGCACTATCGGTGGCCAAGGTCACTGCATCGAGGAGGAACCGGATGCCATCGGAATCCAGCGGATCCTCGCCGGTGAGCATTCCGACAAGGGTCTCAACTTCGATGAGCGTGTCATTTTCGGCCATCCGTGCAGGCTAGTCGCCCAGGGAACGGGATGGTGAACTGGCGCTTCGACCCGACCGGTCAGTTGGCCGCCCTTCAAGGGCCACCAACCCGGCAGGGCAGCGCCGCTAATCGCTACCAACCTCAGGGGCCGGCCCACTCGTAGTGCGAGGATGCCGATCGTGCCTCAGACAGAGCATTCCCGGGCTGGCGCCGAGCAATCGGAAGCAGCCGCGGCGGTGGTGGTCGCGGCTGCCCTGGTTCGCGCGGGCCGGGTGCTCGCCCAGCAGCGGGCCTACCCACCGGAACTCGCGGGTCGCTGGGAGCTACCAGGCGGGCGGGTCGAGCCCGAGGAGAACGCTCATGAGGCGTTGGTCCGCGAGTGCCGAGAGGAGCTCGCCGTCGAGGTCGTGCCGGCCGAACAGCTCGGGCCAGACGTTGCGCTACCCGGCGGACACGTGCTGCGGGTGCACGTCGCGCGGTTGGCCCAGCCGACGGCGACACCGGTTGCGGTTGAGCATGCCGCGCTACAGTGGGTAGACGTCACCGATCTGGCTGAGCTGGATTGGCTGGACGCCGATCGCGCCATTTTGCCCGATCTTAAAGTGCTGTTAAGGGCCGCAAGCCGTGGTGCGGCGGGCTGCGCGGGTGCCCCCAAAAAACCCTCCGAGTAACATTGGAGTTCCCGGCACCCAAATCGAGGAGTTCCTGCGTGCCCACAGCTGCCCCTGCCCGCCTGCGCACCGACCTGCGCAATGTTGCCATCATCGCCCACGTCGATCATGGCAAGACCACGCTCGTCGACGCCATGCTGCGCCAGTCCGGCGCCGTGACCGGCCGCAGCGAGGTGGACCGCGTGCTGGACTCCGGCGATCTGGAGCGCGAAAAGGGCATCACGATCCTGGCCAAGAACACCGCGGTCACCCGGTCCACACCCGATGGTCCGGTCACGATCAACGTGGTCGACACTCCCGGGCACGCTGATTTCGGTGGTGAGGTCGAGCGCGGATTGTCCATGGTGGACGGTGTGCTGCTACTCGTCGACGCCAGCGAGGGCCCGTTGCCCCAGACCCGCTTCGTGCTCCGCAAGGCCCTGGCGGCGCACCTGCCGGTGGTGCTCGTGGTCAACAAGGTGGACCGGCCGGATGCGCGGATCGCGACGGTGGTCGACGAGACCCACGACCTGCTGCTCGACCTCGCCACTGACCTGGAAGGCCTCGAAGCCGATACCGCTGCGGCGGTACTGGACATGCCGGTGATCTACGCCAGCGCCCGGGCCGGCCGCGCCAGCCTGACCCGACCGCAGGATGGTGCGATGCCCGACGTCGAGGATCTCACCCCGTTGTTCGACGTCATCCTCACGCACGTGCCACCGCCCGCAGGTGATGCGCAGGCGCCGTTGCAGGCGCACGTCACCAACCTCGACGCGTCGACCTTCCTGGGCCGGATCGCGCTGTGCCGGGTCCGTGCCGGACGGCTGCACAAGGGCCAGACAGTGGCGTGGTGCCGCGAGGACGGGTCGATCCGGTCGGTCAAGATCACCGAGCTGTTGCGCACCGAGGGGCTCGACCGGGTCCCGGCTGCCAGCGCGAAGGCCGGTGACCTGATCGCCATCGCGGGAATCGCGGAGATCACCATCGGCGACACCCTCGCTGACGTGGACGATCCGCGCCCGCTGCCCCGGATCACCGTCGACGAGCCGGTGATCGCGATGACGATCGGGATCAACACCAGCCCGCTGGCGGGCCGGGGCGGGGGTCGCAAGCTCACCGCTCGGCTGGTCCGCAACCGCCTGGACGCCGAACTGGTCGGCAATGTCAGCATCCGGGTGTCGCCCACCGAATCACCGGACACCTGGGAAGTGCAGGGTCGTGGAGAGCTCGCGCTGGCCATCCTGGTGGAAACCATGCGACGGGAGGGCTTCGAGCTCACCGTCGGCAAACCCCAGGTGGTCACCCGCATCGTGGACGGCACCCTGCACGAACCGTTCGAGCATCTCACCGTGGACGTGCCCGAGGAGTACGTCGGTGCCGTGACGCAGCTGCTGGCCGGCCGCAAGGGCCGGACCGAACAGCTCGGTGCCACCTCCGGGGACGGCTGGGTACGGCTGGAGTTCACGGTGCCCTCCCGTGGCTTGATCGGTTTTCGCACCGAGTTCCTCACGATCACCCGGGGCACCGGTGTGGTCCACCACGTCTTCGACGGCTACCGCCCATGGGTGGGCGAGCTGCGCACCCGCCGCTCCGGATCGCTGGTCGCCGACCGCTCCGGCGCGGTCACCGGGTACGCTTTGACGCAGCTGGGTGACCGGGGCGCCTTCTTCGTGGAGCCCGGTGCCGCCGTCTACGCCGGCATGGTGGTCGGCGAGAACCCCCGCGCCGAGGATCTGGATCTCAACATCTGCCGGGAGCGCAAGCTCACCAACGTACGTTCCTCCAGCGGAGAGGAACTCGAGCGGCTGGCTCGGCCGCGGACGCTCGGGTTGGAGGAGGCACTGGAGTTCTGCGCCTCCGACGAGTGCGTCGAGGTGGCCCCGGACGTGGTGCGGGTGCGCAAGGTGATGTTGGATGCTACCCAGCGTGGCCGGCAGCGAGCCCGGGATCGGGTGGGGCGGGGTCCGTCGACGTCGGCCCAGTAAGACGACTGGGATTGGGCACGTCTGCCGCACTGCGCCCGCGGAGGCGCTGCGGCGACAAAGACCCCGGAGACAGCCGGGGAGATCGCCTTGCGGCAGCATGTCGCCTCGTGAAACGGTCCGGCGGTGCGGGCAGGGTGGTGACGGCGCTGATCGCCGGAACTGCGCTCGTAGCGTGCACCCCGCAGCCACCGTCACTGCTCGCACCCCGCCAGCCCACCACGAGTTCGTCAGTGGCGTCGCCTGCCGTGCGGGAGGTGGTGTTCGGGATGGACCGGTTGATAGGTGGCTTCAACCCGCACACGCTGGCCGACCTGACGCCGGTCTCTGAAGCGGTCGCGGGCCTACTGCTGCCGTCGGCGTTTCACCAAACACCGGCCGGGCAGTGGGTGCTCGACCACACGCTGCTCGACTCCGCCGGGATCACGCGTACCGAACCGTTCACCGTCACCTACCGGATCCGGCGCAACGCGCAGTGGTCTGATGTCACCCCCATCGCCGCCGAGGACTTCAGCTATCTCGCTGAGCAGATGCGCACCCGACCCGGCGTGGTGGACTCGGCCGGCTACCAGCTGATCGATCAGGTGGTCTCCCGGGACGGCGGTGAGACCGTCGAGGTGGTCTTTCACCGGCCCTACGCCGGCTGGCGCACCCTGTTCCAGGATCTGCTACCCGCTCATCTGCTCAAGGATGCGCCCGGCGGTTGGAGCAAGGCGCTCGACGCCGGGGTGCCAGTCTCCGGCGGCCCCTTCGCGATGACGTCAGTAGACCGGTCGCGTGGCGAGATGGTGCTGGAACGCAACGACCGGTACTGGGACACCCCGGCTCAGGTCGACCGGATCCGGTTCCGTCAGGGCAGCCAAGCGGCACTGGTGGACGCGCTACACACCGGTGGCGCGCAGGCTGCCTTGTTCAGCCGTCCCGATGCCATCACCGAGTCGTTGCTGCGCGCCGCCGACCTGGGAGCGACTTCGACTGTCGTGCCGCAGCCGGTGCTGGTCTCGGTGCTGCTGCGCCCGGCTAGCGCCGTGTTGAGCGATCAGCGGGTGCGCACCGCGGTGGCCGCGGCGCTGGACCGTCCCGAGCTGATCGCAACCGGAGTGGCCAGCGGCCCTTCCGCGGCGCTGCGGGCCGATTCCGAGGTGCTCGCCCCATCTGCGCCCGATTATCACGCCACCGACCACGCCACCGGCATCCCGGTGCGGCCTGATCCGGCCACGACACGCCGGTTGCTCACCGACGCCGGGTACACCCGCGGTCCGGTGGGTTGGGAACGCGCCGGGCAACCACTGCGGCTGGTGGTTGCGGCGCCGGTGAACCGCGAGCCCTACGGGACGATCGCCGCCCGGGTGACCGATCAGCTTCGCAGCGCCGGGATCGCCGCCGAGCTGCGTGAGGTCGACCCTGACGTGCTGTTCACCACCTTGCTCGGCCCGAGCGTGGACGCGGGTCCAGCTCGGGGCGGAGCGGCCGAGGTGACCGCACCAGCGGGCGCCGGCTCAGCGGCGGCCAATCAAGTGGGGATCACGCCGGGCGTGGACATCGTGGTGGCACCCCAGCCGGCAGCCGGGCATCCCGCCAGCCAATTGGCGTCCTGGTACGGGTGCCCGCTGGTGGTACCAGCGAAGCTGGCTCCGGCGCCGCCTAATCCGGCGAACCTATGCGACCTGACCCTGCAGCCGGTGATCGAGCGGGCGCTCACCCAAGAAGACCCAGCGGGCCCGCTGCCCCCTACCGTCGAGGCGGCGCTGTGGGATCTGGCCGTGACGATCCCGCTCTACCAGCCGGCTTCACTGCTCATCACCACTAGCCAGCTGCTCAATGTCGCCCCGGGTACGCCGCTGGAAGGTCCGCTCAACGGCGCTGCCCGCTGGGAGCTCCGCCGGTGACACCCAGGAGGTCTCCAGTGACGGGAAAGTCGAGGCTGCTGATAAGCCTCCCGGCGGGGATCGCCTGCCTTGTCCTCGCAGTCACCGGTTGCGTGGCGGCCAGCGGAACCGACCGCCCCGAAGGCGGCAGCGGGCCGACGAACGCCCGGGCGCGTGGGGACAACGGCGACGGATCATATCGTGCACCGAAGGTGCCACCCGGGCCTGCGGTCTTCGTCGCGCACGGCGCACCATTCTTCGCCTACAACAACACGACGGTACAGGCGGGCAACAACCCGGACAACGATGTGGTGCTCAACCAGGTCCTCGCAGACCCGTTCATCGTCGACGGAAACGGTAGGTTTCTGCTCAACTCCGAGGTGCTGGCGTCGGCCGAGCTGACATCGAAGGATCCTCAGGTCGTCACATACAAGATCAAACCGGACGTAAAATGGTCTGATGGGCAGCCGTGGAATTGCCAAGACTTTTATCTGGCTTGGCTAGCGGGCAGCGGCGCGACGCCGTACTTCACGCCGGCGACCACGCGGGGATTGGATCGGGTTAACGCCGAGTGTCGTGACAAGAACACCTTTGTCGAGACCTACCGGTCACCCTACGCAGACTGGCGTCGGAACTACCTTCACCACGCCATTCTTCCGGCCCACGTTCTTGAGCGGGAGACCGGGATCGCCGATATCACCGCGCTGAACCCCACGTCGGCACCAGTCGTCCTGAAGAAGGCCGGTGACTTCTGGAACAGCAGCTGGGTTGGTTTCAACGCCAAGACGATGCCGGGCTCGGGTCCTTATCAGTTCGATGCCTCGACGACGGCTACGCAGAGTGTGCTGATCCGCAACCAGGGCTGGGCGGGCAGCCCGGGAGGTCCGGTGATGATCGTGCTCAGTTCCGTTGCGGACGGCACCGCTGCGGTGCAGGATCTGGCAAACCGCCAGTTCACGGTCTTGCAACCGCCGGCTGATCCGCTGCTGGCTGATCGGCTGCGGGCGCTGTCGGGCCGGGGTGTGATATTCGAGGCGCGGGGCGGTCCCACCGCCGAGCATCTGGACTTCAATCTGCTCCGCCCACTGTTTCGGGATCCGGTCGTCCGTACCGCTTTCGCGCAGTGTATCGACCGCAACAAACTCGTCGACGAACTGGCCCGCGGGATACGGCCGGAGACTCAGCCGCTAGGAAGTCTCGCGTTTCTCCCCAACGATGCGAAATACGAAGATCTCTACTCTGACAAGATGATCGCCGACGCTCAGAAAGCGCAGGTCACGCTGGAGCGGGCGGGCTGGATACTAGGTCCCGATGGCGTTTACTCCAAGGCCGGTCAGCGACTGTCCTTCGCCATCAGCCACGACGGTTCCCCGGCCCACTCAAGAGAAGTGGAACTGATCAGGACGCAGTGTCGCCAGGCCGGTATGGAGATCGCTGACGGCGCCACTCCGGGCGGTGTGGGAGATGACGTAACGCACGGACGGTTTGATGTCGCGCTGACGACGAGCTCACGTGCGTCCCGAGTGTGGTCCTTGGCTGGTCACTATGCGACCAATGGTGAATTCAACTACCAGCACTACAGCAACCCTGAGGTCGACGCTGCACTGGATGTCGCGGAAACGGAATACGCCGAGCCCACCCAGATGGATGCCTTGATGAAAGCCGATCGGCTCCTCGCCGATGATCTGGTGTCGCTTCCGTTATTCCAGGTCCCCATCATGTGGGCCTACACCAACAACATCGACAGCGTCTACCGCCAAGCGTCCTATGGCGTCACCTGGAACGCCAACGAATGGACCGTCCGGTAGGTTCAGTGACGTAGGACCACCGCGACGATTCCAGCTAGGTGCTCCAGCCGGGCAACCTCGGCGGCGCGGAACATCGGTCCGCCTGGACGACCGATGAGCAGGGCCCGATCGGCACCGCCCAGCGGGGTCGCGGCCAGTTCGGTACCCAGCTCCCGCCAGGGGCGAGGTACCCACGGGTCTTCAGGGTCCAGGATCGTCGCGCGGCGCAACGGCCACCACGGCAGCTCTCCGGCGACGGTCTCCGGCGCGGCGAACGACGCGGCGACCCGGTGTGATCGTCCGCTTGAGACACTGAGCACCATCGCCCAACCCGCTCGGACGATCTTAGGCACCCCATCGGTGAAGATCTGCAGGCCGTGCGCGGGGTCCGCGGCGACCTGCTCGACCAGCTCCAGCTCACGGTGGGTGTCCAGGACACCCGCCCACGGGCGGACGGCGTCGACCTCGACGCCCTCGACCGACTCCGCCGCGGTGATCAACACGTCGGGTAGCCGGCCGGAGGGAAGCTCCACGACCAGGTCATCGATGGCGATACCGGATCTGCGCTCGACGACGTCGAGGCTGAGGATGTCAACGCCGACCTCACCCAACGCTGTGGCCACCGCGCCAAGCGCCCCAGGCCGGTCCGGGAGCTGGACCCGAATCAGAAAGGACATCCGCCGCCGTGCCTGTTCATTCGGGCCTCTTCATCCGGCGTCCCTCCATCAAGTCCCATCAAGACACGGACTCGGAGGAGCCTGTGCACTCGCCGGTCGCCGATTGTGACAGAGCGAGCCGGAAGCTACGCCCCCCAGCCCGCAGCCGGGTCACTCGCCCCCGCAACGCCCGAGACTAGACTCGCCCGCGTCAACCAAACCCAGCACCACTTCAGGAGTCTCTGTGCCCACCATCTCCCGTGACGAGGTAGCGCACCTCGCCCGGCTCGCCCGGCTGGCCGTCACCGAGGAGGAATTGGATCTGTTCGCCAGCCAGCTCGAGGTGATCCTGACGTCGGTTGCCCGGGTCGGCGAGGTGGCGGCCACGGACATCGAACCTACCTCGCACGCTGTCGGGTTGACCGATGTGTTCCGCCCCGACGTGCCGCGTCCAGGACTGACCCAGCAGCAGGCGCTCTCGGGCGCCTACGCCACTGAGGACGGCCGATTTCGGGTACCCCGCATCCTGGACGAATCATGACCCGGTTGACCCGGTGGTCCGCCGCGGCGCTCGCTGCCCGGATCCACGCCCAGGACATCACCGCGGTGGATGTGACCAGAGCGCACCTCGATCGGATCGCCGCCGTGGACCCCGCCCTGCACGCGTTCCTGCACCTTGACGGTGAGGTCGCGCTCGCCGCGGCCGCCGCTGTGGACGACGGGCTGCGACGTGGGAACCCGCCGGCCTCGCCGCTGGCGGGCGTGCCGCTGGCCCTGAAGGACGTGTTCACCACCGTCGACATGCCGACGACCTGCGGCTCGCGGATGCTCCAGGGCTGGCAGCCACCTTATGACGCCACGGTTACCCGCAGATTGCGCGAAGCCGGCGTGGTGATCGTGGGCAAGACCAACATGGACGAGTTCGCCATGGGTTCCTCCACGGAGAACTCCGCCTACGGGCCCACCCGCAACCCCTGGGATCTCGACCGCGTCCCGGGCGGATCCGGTGGTGGGTCGGCTGCGGCGGTGGCCGCCTTCGAGGTGCCGCTTGCGGTCGGTACCGACACCGGCGGGTCGATCCGCCAGCCCAGCGCGGTGACCGGAACCGTCGGGGTCAAACCGACCTACGGCGGCGTCTCACGGTATGGACTGGTGGCGTTCTCCTCCAGCCTGGATCAGGGCGGTCCGGTGGCTCGGACGGTGCTCGACGCGGCGCTGTTGCACGAGGTGATCGGCGGGTACGACCCGCTGGACTCCACGTCGATCGACGCACCGGTGCCCCCGGTGGTGCAGGCGGCCCGCGCGGGTGCCGCCGGTGACCTGACCGGGGTCCGGGTCGGGGTCGTCACCCAGTTCAGTGGGGACGGCTACCAGCCTGGGGTACTGCGGGCTTTCGAAGTGGCCGTGAGTCGGCTGCGCGAGCTGGGGGCTGAGATCGTCGAGGTGTCCTGTCCGTCCTTCAACCACGCGCTACCCGCCTACTACCTGATCGCACCCAGCGAGTGCTCCTCGAACCTGGCCCGCTTCGACGGCATGCGCTACGGGCTGCGCGTCGGCGACGACGGTAGCCGCAGCGCCGAGGAGGTCATGTCGCTGACTCGCGAAGCCGGTTTCGGACCGGAGGTCAAGCGTCGCATCATGCTCGGCACCTACGCCCTGTCCGCCGGGTACTACGACGCCTACTATGGACAGGCTCAGAAGGTCCGCACACTGATTCTCCGGGATTTCGCAGCGGCCTTCGAGCGGGTCGACGTGCTGGTCTCGCCGACCACTCCGACCACCGCGTTCCGCATCGGTGAGCGGGTGGACGACCCGTTGGCGATGTACCTGTCGGACCTGTGCACGATCCCGGCGAACCTGGCGGGCAACGCCGCGCTGTCCGTTCCGGCCGGGCTGTCCGATGACGACGGCTTACCGGTGGGTCTGCAGGTGATGGCGCCCGCGCTGGCCGACGATCGGGCCTACCGGGTGGCCGCGGCCTACGAGGTTGCCCGCGATGGCGCCGATGGTGGCCCGCTGGCGCAGCGGGTGCCTGATCTGGAGGTGGTCGGGCGATGACCGCTGCGCTGATGGACTACGACGAGGTGCTGGAGCGTTTCGACCCGGTCCTCGGGCTAGAGGTGCACGTCGAGCTGTCCACCGCGACGAAGATGTTCTGCGGCTGCGCCAACGTGTTCGGGACACCGCCCAACACCCAGGTCTGCCCGACCTGTCTGGGGCTGCCGGGAGCGCTGCCGGTGCTCAACGGCGTCGCGGTGGAGTCGGCCATGCGGATCGGGCTGGCGTTGAACTGCTCGATCGCCCCGTGGTGCCGGTTCGCCCGGAAGAACTACTTCTATCCGGACATGCCGAAGAACTTCCAGACCTCCCAGTACGACGAGCCTATCGCGGTGAACGGCTCGCTGGCGGTGCAGCTGTCCGACGGCTCGGTGTTCACCGTCGCCATCGAGCGCGCCCATATGGAGGAGGACACCGGCAAGTCGCTGCACGTCGGTGGTGCCGACGGCCGTATTCACGGCGCGAGCCACTCCCTGCTGGACTACAACCGCGCCGGCGTCCCGCTGATCGAGGTCGTCACCAAGCCGATCGAGGGCGCCGGGGCTCGGGCGCCGGAGATCGCCCGGGCCTACGTCACCGCGCTACGTGACCTGCTTCGGGCGCTGGACGTGTCCGATGTGCGGATGGACCAGGGGTCGATGCGCTGCGACGCCAACGTCTCGCTGATGCCGCGTGGCTCGACGACCTTCGGCACCCGCACCGAGACCAAGAACGTCAACTCGCTGCGGTCGGTGGAGCGCGCGGTGCGCTACGAGATGTGCCGGCAAGCCGCGGTGCTGGTCTCCGATGGCCAGATCGTGCAGGAGACCAGGCACTTCGACGAGACCACCGCCAGCACGTCGGCCGGCCGGCGCAAGGAGACCTCGGAGGACTACCGGTATTTCCCGGAGCCTGATCTGGTGCCGATCGCCCCCAGTGACGACTGGGTGACGCGGCTGCGGGCCACCCTTCCCGAGCTGCCCTGGCAGCGCCGAGCTCGGGCTAAGACGGAGTGGGGGCTGTCCGACCTCGAGCTGCGTGACCTGGTCAACGCCGGCGCGCTGGACCTCATCGCGGCCACCGTCGACGCCGGTGCGCCCGCCGCTGAGGCTCGGTCGTGGTGGGTGTCTTACCTGTCCCAGCAGGCCAACTCCCGCGGTGTTGAGCTTGCCGACCTACCTATCACGCCGAAGCAGCTAGCGCGGGTGATCGCGCTGGTGGACAGGGGTGCGCTGACCAACAACCTGGCCCGCCAGGTTGTCGACGGGGTGCTGGCGCAGGAGGGCGAGCCCGACGAGGTTGTCGCTGCTCATGGCCTGGCCGTGGTGTCCGATGACACCGCGTTGACCGCCGCCGTCGAGCAGGCGCTGGCCGCCGCGCCCGACATCGCGGACAAGATTCGCGGCGGCAAGGTAGCTGCGGCGGGCGCGATCGTGGGTGCAGTCATGAAGGCCACCGGGGGCCAGGCCAACGCCCAACGCGTGCGTGAGCTGGTACTTACAATCGTGAATGAATAAGCAGGACAAATGATGGTGGCTGACATTCGAATCCGTCCGGCTCGGGTCGATGATGCCCGGGTGCTGGCGCGGCTGCGGTATCAATTCAAGCGGCCATGTGTTCCTCGACCGTGTGGGGAAGTTCCCTAGCCCATTCCAGGCAGCACAGAACTCGGTTATATCACCAATTTTTACGTCCAGCCCGACCAACGCAATCTCGGCCTAGGACGTGCCCTACTAGACGCTGTCGTAGAACATTGCCGAGCGAACCACTTTGACACGTTGATCGTCTGGCCGTCTGAACGCAGTGCAACGCTCTACAACGGTGCTGGCTTTGAGACCCCAGCTGAACTCCTCGAACTACCGATCGCCCAGCGCTGACCACGACGTCAGTCGTGCCCACCGCCGGGACCCACCAGGTCGGGTAGGACGAACACTCGCTCGTCGCTGGAGACCGGTTTGCCACCTGTCTTGTTGACCGTGCCCAGCCACATCTTCCGGCCGTCCGGGCTCAACGCGGCCGCGGAAATCCGGCCGTAGCGCTCCAGCGGGATCTGTAGGGACGGGCCGACGAACGTGCCGGCCGGCCCGATACCGAGCGCGAACATCGGCGCTCCGCTGGTGAACGCGACTTGGATGCGGCCCAGCATGACTACGCACCCCGCAGCCCCGAGGCCTCCGGGCCACGTCCAGGCGGCCCGGCCCAGCGGGCGTCCCGGTAGCACCCGACGCAGCAGATCGTGGTCGGGCTCCCGATCGGTGATCCACAGCTCGTTCGTCAGTGGGTCGACGCACAAGCCGCCGGGCGCGTGTAACCCGCGCACCAGCACCTTGGAACCGCCAGGGTTGCCCGGGGCGGGGTGGCCGAAGGTGTCGATGCGCAACACCTTGCCGGCGAGGGACTGCGGGTCCTCGGCTGCAGCGGGGTTGCCGGCGTTGCCAGTGGCGACTAGGAGCATTCCGTGCGAGTCGACCGCGAGCGCGCCGGCGTTGCCGGTCCGACCCCGGGGGATGCCCTCCAGCACTGGTTTGGGGATGTCCCCGGGGGCGATCCGGACCACCCGGTTGTCGACGGGAGTGGTGATGTAGGCATAGATCAGCTCATCCTCGGAGTAGCTGGGGGATAGCGCGAGCCCGGTGAGGCCGCCATCACCCGCCGGGTCGACGGCCAGCGCGGCCATCTCCTGATTCGGCCGCTGGCGCTGGATCTGCAGGATCCGGCCAGTGGTGCGCTCCGCGGCCAGACCCACCGGCGCGGAGCCAGGCAGTACGACCAGTGCGGAGATCGGTTCCAGGCACGTCGCGACGACCTGAGGGTCCGGATCCGTGCAGCCCTGTGGCGGCCCCGGCGGTGGCCGGCTGCTTGGGTTCGGACCAGGCGGGCCGGGTGGCTGCGGGATCTCGAGTCTCGGTCCAGCCTCTGATCCGATCTCGAGTTTGGGGTGGAACGGTCCGGCAGCCCGGTCCGGAAAGGTCGGTATCACCGAGCAGCCAGCCAACAGCGCCGCAGCCGCGAGCAGCACCGAAATCGCGCGGCCGCCTGCGCGCGAGGGACGCTCGTTCGCCAGCCCGGCTGGGCTTGGTACAGGAGGTCGCACGGTCGGCCAGGCTAGGTGCAGACCCGTGTGCCGCTGGTGAGTGGCCACCGAAGCGTCCGCTACTGCTCGGACGCCGGGCGCTCGCCGACTTCGGCGAGTGAGTCCGGCAGCCGCCCCTGGCTCAGCGCCACCAGTACGGGAAGGTCGCTCGCTCGCACCGTGGGCAGTCCCATCTCGTCCCCGGCGCGCAACACGGCTGACACCCGGGACCGTTTATCTATCCGCAGGCCTGAAAGGTCGGACCAGGCGATTCTCCTCGATCCCCACACTCGGTGCGCCACCAAGGTTTCGGGGCCGACCACTGTCCGGGTGCGGACCAGCCAGACCGCAAGCGCCAGTGGCCCGAGGTACAACACCTGCAACCCTGGTGCGCCGAAGGCGACCGGGGTCATGCACACGATCAACCCGAATACCGCGATCAGAGTCGTCAGTGGCAGCCGGAAGGTCACCGTGGCGGGCTCGGTCACAAAGGCCATACTGTCAGGCAGCTATAGGCGTACAGTAGGCGCATGCCACGGGTTCAGATCTATCTGCCAGACGATCTCCACCAGGCGGTCAAGGAGCTGGAGCTGCCGATCTCGGAGCTGAGCCAGCACGCCGTGCGAGTTGAGCTTCGCCGGCGGGAGTTGGCCGCCGCAGCGGACCGGTATCTGGCTGAGCTCGCCGTGGAACTCGGTGGGCCGCCCACGGCTGATGAGCTGGCGGCGGCGGATGCCTGGATCGATGCCGCCACCGTTCCGCCTGCGCGACGGCCCAGATGACGAGGAGATGCAGGTGAGCCTGGTCCTCGACTCGGGCGCAATGACCGTGCTGGGCCGTCGGGACCGGCAGACGGCCGCGCGCATCGCCGCGCTGCGCCAGCGCGGTCTGTGGCCACCGGTCGTGTCCACTGCCGTGCTCGTCGACTCGCTGACCGGCAATCGGGTGCGTGATGCGCTGGCGAACCGCACGGTGGGACTGTCCCTAATTCAGGCGTTGGATGAACCGTTGGCCTGTCGTGCAGCGCAGTTTCGCGGCCGGGCCCGCGCGGGTTCCGCAGTCGATGCCGTCGTGGTGGCCACCGCGGAGCTGCTCGAAGCGCTGGTGATCACGGTCAACCCTGACGACCTCGCTCGACTGTCCCGACACGCCAACGGCGTCTCCCTGCTATCCGCCTAACCGTCGGGCACACCCGCTGCTCTCCCGGTTCCGAACTCACCAGCAGAGCCGTCCAAAGCCCGCCCGACTGCTGCGGCCACCAGACCGTCGAACAAGGCGCCGAGATCATCGTCGCGCTGGCGACCGTCGCGGCCGACGGCCCTACCGGTGGGTACTTCGACAAGATCGGTCCCTTGCCGTGGTAATAGGTGCAATCAGCTCTGTGCTGGTCAGAAGATCGGAAGCCCTACGGGTTCCAAGATGCGGGAGGGCTTCCCTCGAGGTTGACGGTGCCGGGCGAGCCCGTTAACGTCGGCGACATGCTGATCCCCACCGTCCTTGTACGTCAGAGGCGCGTCGTCTGAAAAACCCACAGACGTCGACGCGCCAACCCTCGCTCCAGCCCACCCGGGCGGCGAGGGTTTTTTGATGCCCGGGGCAGAGCAAACGATGAACTGAGGCAGGACCATGACAACAGTGACCCCCAAAGACATACCCAGCGGGATGCCCAGAGAAATGCCCAGCCCGACATCGCCCAAACCGGCTCCACCGGTAGGTGCACCCGTACGAATCACTGGTGCACAGGCTCTGGTGCGTTCTCTCGAAGCCCTCGGCTGCGAGGCTGTGTTTGGGATCCCTGGCGGCACGATCCTGCCGGCGTACGACCCGCTGCTGGACTCCACGAAGGTCCGCCACGTGCTGGTCCGCCATGAGCAGGGAGCCGGGCACGCCGCTACCGGGTACGCGCAGGCCACTGGGCGGGTCGGGGTGTGCATGGCGACGTCGGGTCCGGGTGCGACCAACCTGGTCACGCCGCTGGCCGACGCCCACATGGACTCGGTGCCGGTGGTGGCGATCACCGGCCAGCAGACCAGGGCGCTGATCGGTACGGACGCGTTCCAGGAGGCGGACATCACCGGCATCACGCTGCCGGTCACCAAGCACAACATGCTGGTGAAAGACCCGGCGGAGATCCCGCGGGCGATCGCGGAAGCCTTCCACCTGGCATCCACCGGCAGACCTGGTCCCGTGCTGGTGGACATTCCCAAGGACGTGCTGCAGGAGCTGACGTCCTTCGTGTGGCCACCGGAGCTGCAACTGCCCGGGTACCGGCCGACCACCCGGCCGCACGGCAAGCAGATCCGGGAGGCCGCCCGGCTGATCGCTACGGCTAGCCGCCCGGTGCTCTACGTCGGGGGCGGCGTGATCAAGGCGCGGGCCACCGTGGCGCTGCGGGAGTTGGCCGAGCTCACCGGAGCACCCGTGGTGACCACGCTGATGGCTCGCGGTGCCTTCCCCGACTCGCATCCGCAGCATGTGGGGATGCCCGGTATGCATGGCACGGTCGCCGCGGTCGCAGCGATGCAGCGCTCCGACCTGTTGATCACGTTGGGCGCCCGGTTTGATGATCGGGTCACCGGGCAGCTGTCCTCCTTCGCGCCGGACGCCGCGGTAGTGCATGCCGACATCGACCCCGCCGAGATCTCCAAGAACCGGCGAGCGGACGTGCCCATCGTCGGTGACTGCGCGGAGGTGATCGGCGAGCTGATCACCGCGGTGAATGCCGAGTTCGAGTCCGGCCGTCCGGATCTGGCGCCCTGGTGGCTGCAGCTGCACAGCTGGCAGCAGACGTTCCCGTTGGGCTATGACCAACCGACGGACGGGATGATGTCGCCGCAGTTCGTGATCGAGCGGATCGGCGCGCTGGTCGGCCCGGACGCGATTTACACCGCGGGGGTGGGCCAGCACCAGATGTGGGCCGCGCAGTTCATCAAGTACGAGAAGCCCGGCAGCTGGATCAACTCCGGTGGCCTGGGCACCATGGGTTTCGCGGTGCCGGCGGCGATGGGCGCCAAGCTGGGCAGACCCGACGTCGCGGTCTGGGCCATCGACGGCGACGGCAGCTTTCAGATGACCAATCAGGAGCTGGCGACCTGCGCCATCGAAAAAATCCCGATCAAGGTCGCGGTGATCAACAACGGCAGCCTGGGCATGGTCCGGCAGTGGCAGAATCTGTTCTACGCCGAGCGCTACTCGCAGACCGACCTGGGGACCCACTCCCGCATTCCGGACTTCGTGAAGCTCGGCGAGGCATTGGGTTGCGTAGGCCTGCGCTGCGAGGCCGAGGCGGACGTGGACAAGGTCATCAAGCAGGCGATGGAGATCGATGATCAGCCGGTCGTGATCGACTTCGTGGTGGGCAAGGACGCGCAGGTGTGGCCGATGGTCGCGGCTGGCACCGGAAATAGTCACATCATGTCGGCGCGAGACATTCGCCCGCTGTTCGACGAGGACGGGTCATGACCGAACACACCATGTCGGTGCTGGTGGAGAACAAGCCCGGGGTCCTGGCCCGGGTAGCCGGGCTGTTCAGCCGCCGCGGGTTCAACATCCACTCCCTGGCGGTCGGACCCACCGAGAATCCCGATATGTCCCGCATGACCATCGTGGTCGCAGTCGATGAGCTTCCCCTGGAGCAGGTCACCAAGCAACTCAACAAGCTGATCAACGTCATCAAGATCGTTGAGCTCGAGCCGGCGATGGCGGTGCAGCGGGAGCTGTTGCTGGTGAAGGTCCGGGCTGACACCACGGTGCGCTCCCAGGTGATCGAGACGGTCACGCTGTTTCGGGCCAAAGTCGTCGACGTCTCCCCGGAGGCGCTGACTATCGAGGCCACCGGCACCGCGGACAAGATCGAGGCGCTGTTGCGGATGCTTGAGCCCTTCGGCATCCGCGAGATGGCCCAGTCCGGCATGGTCGCAATGGGCCGTGGCCCCCGCTCCATCACCGCCGGCCCTCTCCGCTAGACCCCACAGCTACCGCGTTCTGGATGCAGAACGCTGCTATCCGGCCCCAGACAAGCGCGTTCTGCATCCAGAACGCGACAGAGCCAGATCAGGAGCGATCGATGAGTGTTGAGGTTTTTTATGACGGGGATGCTGACTTGGCGATCATCGCGGGGCGCAAGGTTGCGGTGATCGGGTACGGCAGCCAGGGACACGCGCACGCGCTGAGCCTGCGCGATTCCGGGGTCGACGTCCGGGTCGGCTTGCCCGAGGAGTCGAAGTCGCGTCCGAAGGCGACCGATGAGGGCTTGGCGGTGGTGACGCCGGCGCAGGCGTCGGCAGAGGCTGACGTCATCATGATCCTCGCGCCGGATACCAAGCAGCGCGCCATCTACGCTGCCGATATCGCGCCGAACCTGAAATCGGGTGACGCGCTGCTGTTCGGCCACGGCTTCAATATCCGTTATGATCTGATCCGCCCGCCGTCCGACGTGGACGTGGCGATGGTGGCGCCCAAGGGTCCCGGGCACCTGGTGCGCCGGCAGTTCGTCGACGGCAAGGGAGTGCCCTGCCTGATCGCGGTCGAGCAGGATCCCACTGGTGGGGCTCAGGCGCTGGCGCTGTCGTACGCCAAGGCAATCGGTGGTACCCGCGCTGGAGTGATCAAGACCACCTTCACCGAGGAGACCGAGACCGATCTCTTCGGTGAGCAGGCAGTGCTCTGCGGCGGGATCACCGCACTGGTCCAGGCCGGGTTCGAGGTGCTCACCGAGGCTGGGTACGCGCCCGAGGTGGCGTATTTCGAATGCCTGCATGAGGTCAAGCTCATCGTCGATCTGATGTACGAGGGCGGGATCTCCCGGATGCGCTACTCGATCTCCGACACCGCCGAGTACGGGGATCTCACCCGCGGACCCCGGATCATCACACCGGAGGTCAAAGCCGAGATGCGCCGGATCCTCACCGAGATCCAGGACGGCAGCTTCGCCCAGGAGTGGGTCACCGAGGACGACAACGGGCGGCCGAACTACACCAAGTTGCGCGCCGAGGGGGAGCAGCACCCGATCGAGCAGGTCGGCGCACGGCTGCGCGGGTTGATGTCCTGGATAGACCGCCCGCTCACCGGCACCGCCTAGACTGAGTTGTAGCTAGACCTAGACTTGGTGGTCGTGACCCGACCCATAATTCTGATCTCCGAGAAACTCGCCCCGTCAGTGCTGGACATCTTCGGTGACGAGTTCGATGTCCAGCACGTCGACGGCGCCGACCGCGCGGCCCTGTTCGAAGCGCTCACCGACGCCGAGGCGTTGCTGGTGCGCTCGGCCACCCGGGTGGATGCCGAGGCGCTCAGTCACGCTCCCCGGCTCAAGGTCGTCGCCAGAGCCGGTGTCGGGCTGGACAACGTCGACGTGCCGGCAGCCACCGAACGTGGAGTGATGGTGGTCAACGCGCCTACGTCGAACATCGTCTCGGCCGCGGAACACGCCATCGCCCTTCTGCTGGCGGTGGCTCGGCGCATCCCGGAAGCCGACGCCAGCCTGCGCGGCGGGCAGTGGAAGCGCAGCTCGTTGGGCGGCGTGGAGCTCTCCGGCAAAACCATCGGCGTGGTGGGTATGGGCAAGATCGGTCAGCTGGTCGCGCAGCGGCTGGCCGCCTTCGGGACCGAGCTGATCGCCTACGACCCCTATGTGTCCCCGGCGCGGGCCGCCCAGTTGGGTATCGAGCTGGTCGATCTGGACGAGCTGCTCTCGCGTGCCGACGCGATCTCGATCCACCTGCCCAAGACCCCCGAGACGCTCGGCCTGATCGGCGCCGACCAGCTCGCCAAGACCAAACCAGGTGTGCTGATCGTCAACGCCGCGCGCGGTGGGCTGGTCGATGAGCAGGCCCTGGCCGACGCGGTACGTGCGGGCCAGGTCGGCGGCGCGGGAATCGACGTCTTCGCCACCGAGCCGTGCACCTCCAGCCCGTTGTTCGAGCTGCCACAGGTGGTCGTCACCCCGCACCTGGGCGCCTCCACCGCCGAGGCGCAGGACCGGGCCGGTACCGACGTCGCGCGCAGTGTGCTGCGAGCGCTGCACGGCGAGTTCGTTGCCGACGCGGTGAACGTGATCAGTGGCGGGGTGGTGGGCGAGGAGGTAAGGCCCTGGCTGCCGCTGACCCAGAAACTGGGCACCGTGCTGGCCGCACTGGCCGGCGGCTCGCCCGCGTCCGTGACCGTCGATGTGCGCGGCGAGCTCGCCAGCGAGGAGGTCTCCGTGCTGAGGCTCGCCGCGTTGCGCGGAGTTTTCGCCGGTGTCGTCGACGAGCAGGTCACCTTCGTCAACGCGCCGCGGCTGGCACAGGAGCGCGGGGTGACCGTCGGCGTGGTCACCGCCCCGGAGAGTCCGAGCCACCGTAGCGTGGTGAGCGTGCGGGGAGTCTTCGCCGATGGCGCGGTGCACTCGGTCTCGGGAACGCTGTCCGGTCCGGCGCAGGTGCAGAAGCTGGTCGAGATCGATGGCCGGCATTTCGACTTGCGCGCCGAGGGCCAGGCCATCTTCATGGAATACCCGGACCGCCCCGGCGTGATGGGCACCGTCGGCAGTTTGCTGGGCGAGGTGGGTGTCAACATCGAGGCGGCCCAGATCAGCCAGACGACCGCGGGCACCGAGGCGATCATGGTGCTACGGGTGGACCGGCCAGTTTCCGGTCAAGTGCTGGCCGCGATCGGATCATCGGTGGGCGCCCGCACCGTCCGCTCCGTCACCTTCGGCTGACCGCGGAACAGGACTACCCCTCTGGGGTCCCCTATTCGGGTTACCTGCCGTGCGGTGTGGTAGGTAGCTGCGGGTAATCTGCCCGCTGCGGAGGGTCCCATGGTGGAGGCCCGGGCACGGGAGGTGGCTCATGCGGCTTGCGGTGATCCCCGGCGACGGGATTGGTCCAGAGGTGATCGGTGAGGCGCTCAAGGTACTGAACGAGGTCGCCCCCGATGCCGAGACCACCCCCTACGATCTCGGCGCCGCGCGCTGGCACTCCTCCGGCGAACTGCTTCCCGAGTCGGTACTCAACGAGCTGCGCCAGCACGACGCGATCCTGCTCGGCGCGGTGGGGGATCCTTCCGTGCCGAGCGGAATCCTGGAGCGCGGGTTGCTGCTGCGGCTGCGTTTCGAACTGGACCACCACGTGAACCTGCGACCGGCCCGGTTGTATCCCGGGGTGCGCAGCCCGCTCGCCGACCCTGGAAGCATCGACATGATCGTGGTCCGGGAGGGCACCGAGGGCCCCTACGTGGGCAACGGCGGGTTGCTGCGCAAGGACACTCCGCACGAGATCGCCACCGAGGTCAGCCTGAACACCGCCTTCGGTGTGGAGCGCGTCGTGCGCGATGCGTTCACACGGGCCGCGGCGCGCCCGCGGAGACATCTGACGCTGGTACACAAGACCAACGTGCTCTGCCACGCCGGATCGCTGTGGTCCAGAATCGTAGAGGAGGTGTCGCTGCAGCATCCCGAGGTGACGGTGGCCTACCAGCACGTCGACGCCGCCACCATCCACCTGGTCACCGACCCCGGCCGGTTCGACGTGATCGTCACCGACAACCTGTTCGGCGACATCCTCACCGATCTCGCGGCGGCGGTCACCGGTGGCATCGGGTTGGCCGCCAGCGGCAACCTAGACGTGGCTCGCCGCAACCCCAGCATGTTCGAGCCGGTACACGGTTCGGCGCCGGACATCGCCGGCCAGGGCATCGCGGACCCGACGGCTGCCGTGCTGTCGATCGGTCTGATGCTCGCCCACCTGGGGTTGGACGAGCCGTCCCGCCGGGTGGAAGCAGCGGTCGCCTTCGACCTCGCCACTCGGGATCACACCCACCCGGGCGGTACCCACGCCATCGGTGATCGGCTCGCCGCTCTCGTCTCGTCAAGCCAGCGGGTCGAGCGCGCCGGCCTATAGCGAGATCCCAACCCTGCGAGTGAGGCTGCGGTGTCACATCACGTCGAATTCGCCGTCCTTGGCACCGAGCACGAACGCCTCCCACTCTGATGGAGTGAAGAGCAGCGTCTGGTCGTCTACCGGGTGCTCGGAGCTGCGCATCGCCACGTAGCCGTCCTGTACGAACGCGATCTCCAGATGCGGCCCCTCCAGCTCCGCCGAGCCTTCCGCGCGCTGCCACACAGCGTTCGACAGGTCGAGCGTGCCGCGGATGTGGTGCTTGTCATCGACGATGTCACTCATGGAGCCCACGGTATGCACGTCCCCGAAGGGTAGGTAGTAGCGGGTGGGCAGGCTGGTTTCGAAGAGCAGCAGCGGGCGGATGCTATCGACCACCAGCTCGTCGGCGACGAGCACCTGCACGCGCCGCGAGCTGCGCAGCGTGTCGACGCGCTTGTACGGGTCGCGGGCGTGTATGACCACTCTCTCGTCCTCCTCGTACCATTCCAGCTGCCGCCAGGAGAACGTCACGTGGCCGGCGAGGGGTGGACATGGTGCCCGTCGGGTTCTCGTGGGTCCACGCCGCAGCCTCGGCCCGCTTGTGACCCGCGCGGACCGCCCATGTCCGCTGCCCGTCGGGACCGATCGTCTCGTCGACGAGTGCATCCGGATATACGTCTTCGTGAGGCAGGTAGTAAGTCGGCAGCCCTCCTGGGCCGTACTGGACCAGGAGCTGGGCGCAGGTGCTGTCGGCTACGAGCTCGTCCCCGAGCCGCACTCGGATGCGGCGCGGCGTCGGCTCGACAAAGGGAGCTGGGGTCATGTGCATTCGGGCTCCATCGGTCGGCGTCCCCAGGCGGAGATCAGAGTGATCAGGATGTGCACGCCGGCTCCAGCGGGCGCCGGCAGACCCGATCGGCTAGTGAACAGAGGCGACGCGCGCACTTGCGGATACCTGCTCTGAGGAGATATTTGCCGCCTCAGCCCGGCACGCGCTTGGCCCAACGAGTCCTTGTTCGTGCCGCCGGCCGGTGTCAGCCCGGGACCCAGGACATCGAGCGTGGACACTTGGCCGATCGCGGACGGCAGCCAGACATGTGTGAGGCGACCGCCGAGATCAACCGGCAGCTCCTGCTCGGCCTTGCGGAACGAGCCGATCGGGTCCGCCGAGTGTGCCGGGTTGTGCGCGGCCACCGGTCGGCGCTCGGCCTCGTAGGAGTCCAGCAGCTCGGGTCCGACCCAACAGCGGAGCACTCAGGTGAGCTTCCAGCCCAGGTCGTACCCGTCATGGATGGCGGTGTTCATTCCCGTGCCGCCGCGTGGCGTGAGCCGGTGGGTGGCGTCGCCGATGAGGAACGTGCTGTCTTGGCGAGTCGGCGGGATGACCTACCTTGCGCACCGGCTGGCCGAGCAGGACGTCCTGCTCGGCCAGCCGTCACCGTCGACGAGGCCACCGACCTGCTCTGGCTCCTGGCTAGCTTCGATAGCTTCGACCAGCTCTACACCGGGAGGGGCCTGTCCGTCGACGAGGTCGCCCGGGTACTGATCACGACGGCAGAGCTCAGTCTCTGCCGGTAACGGTGCAACTCGTCGGGGTCGTCGGTCGCCCTACCGCTCATTTCCACGGTGGGTGAGTTCCGTTCCTGCGGCCGGTGTGTCACACTGCGCTCGTGGCACACCACACTACAATGATCATTTCTGGGATCATTATTGATGAGCGCGTCGGGTAACCAGCACCATCACCCGACGCGCAGACCCTTCGCACCCGCGAGGGGTCTTTTTTGTTGCCCGCACACCTCTTGGAGACTCGACGATGTCCCGCACCAGCCCAGCTGGCACCCCGCTCGGTGACGACTTCCACCTCTACGACACCACTCTGCGCGACGGTGCCCAGCGGGAGGGGATCTCCTACTCAGTGGCCGACAAGCTCGCCGTCGCCCGGCTGCTGGACGCGCTGGGTGTCGGTTTCATCGAGGGCGGCTGGCCCGGAGCGATGCCCAAGGACACCGAATTCTTCGCGCGTGCCACGACCGGTGAGCTGGAACTGACCCACGCCGCGTTGGTGGCCTTCGGCTCCACCCGCCGCGCTGGGCTGCGCGCCGCGCAGGACCCGCAGGTGCAGGCCCTGCTGGCATCGGGGGCTCCGGTGGTGACAGTGGTCGCCAAGTCCGATCGGCGGCATGTGGAGCGGGCGCTACGGGTGGACGTGGCGCAGGCCTGCGCGATGGTCGCGGACACCGTCGCACTGCTGGTCGGCGAGGGGCGGCGGGTGTTTCTCGACGCCGAGCACTTCTTCGACGGCTACGCCTTCGACGCGGACTGCGCATTGCGGGTGCTCGAGGCCGGCGTCACCGCGGGCGCCGACGTCGCGGTGCTCTGCGACACCAACGGTGGGCAGCTGCCGCTGCAGCTCGCCGAGACCGTCGCCGAGGTGGTGGCCCGCACGGGTTTCCGGGTGGGAATCCACTGCCAGGACGACACCGCCTGCGCGGTGGCCAACTCGGTCGCGGCGGTGCAGGCCGGAGCCTCTCATGTGCAGTGCACCGCCAACGGCTACGGCGAGCGAACCGGCAATGCCGACCTGTTCGCCGTCGCCGGCAATCTTGTCACCAAGCTGGGCATGCCGGTCCTACCGCAGCACGGGATGGCCGAGCTGACCCGCACCGCGCATGCGCTGGCTGAGATCGCCAATCTTGCGCCCGACACCCACCAGGCCTACGTCGGGAGGTCGGCTTTCGCTCACAAGGCGGGGCTGCACGCGAGTGCGATCAAGGTGGATCCGGAGTTGTACAACCATCTGGACCCCACGGTGGTAGGCAACTCGCAGCGTGTGCTGGTGACCGAGATGGCCGGCCGGGCCAGTATCGAGCTCAAGGCAGCTGAGCTCGGGCTGGACCTGGCCGGCCGCTCGGCGGAGATCGGCGCGGTCACCGCCCGGGTCAAGGAGCTCGAGTCTCAGGGCTGGTCCTTCGAGGCTGCCGACGCCTCCTTCGAGCTGCTGCTGCGCCACGAGGTCGACGAGGTGCCGCCCGCGCCGCCATGTCAGCTGGAGTCCTACCGGGTGATGGTGGACCATCAGGCCGACGGCGACGTGGTCGCGCAGGCGACGGTGAAGCTGCACGTGGCGGGGCAGCGGGTGATCGCCACAGCGGAGGGCAATGGGCCGGTCAACGCACTGGACGGTGCATTGCGACAGGCTTTGGCTGCCCATCTACCGTGGCTGGAGAACGTGGAGCTGTCCGACTACAAGGTCCGGATCCTGCCCGGCACGCACGGCACCGACGCAGTGACCCGGGTGCTGGTGGACACCAGCGACGGGACAGGATCTTGGACTACGGTGGGCGTGCACGGCAACGTGGTAGAAGCCTCCTGGCTGGCGCTGCTGGACGCGATGATCTACGCGGCGCTACGCCATCACGGGGTCGCCAGCACCGCCTGAGTTTGCCGCCCTTCAAGTACCGCCACCCCCCTTCTCTGCAGCTCTTTTCGACCGCCAACCCGCAGCGGGTCGGCGGCACATCGGTCCGAGACTCGCCGCAACGCGGCCTGCAAACGCTCGCGGGTCGTCGCGTGCGGTTGACCGCCGGGCGATGAATCGGTCGGGGGGACGAGCACCGCACCGGAGTCGGTGACGCGGTAGCGGGTTGTCAGCTGCCGGTGGGCGTCGGTCAACCCCTTGACACCGATCGCCGCTGCCGTTTCCACGGCGTGGAAGTTCCACGCCGCGCAGGCGGCCCATCACATCGCCGACCCCGCTTCCGGTTGGGCGGAGACTTGAGATCCGATGGTTCCTCTTCCTTCAGAGGTGTGCCGCCTGGGCGGGTGTCGTAAAGCGAAGAGAAGGGACCGCTGCAGCTTGATCATGCCGCAGCTGTTCCAATCCGGTAGCCCAAATGTGTAGGTCGAGATCGCCGAGGGAAACGCCTACCTAACCTACATTGAGGTGCCCCACGCGGTGGCTCCAGGAGCCCAAGCACGCCGGGAGATGAACCCGACGTCTCACCGCACACTGCGTAGTCCGCGGCACCACATGACGCTGGCGACCACGAGATGGGTCTTGCGGATGCCGGAGCGGTTGGTAGCGGTTAGTGGCGCCCAGTGGTGGAGTTGGTAGTCCTTGAAGAGACGCCACGGGCGAAAGCGGGGGCGTGCTCGGGGACCAGGCCGATGCCCACCACTGTTGCTGGTATGGCCTGCAGCAGGGGGAGACGCTGCAGCAGCCGGATCGGCCGGGAGGGTCGGGCCGACCCGGCGCCGACCAGCGGGATGGCGCCGGTCAGCGCCGGGTTCAGCAGCCGTGCGTGGATCACCCGCTGCATCGCCTGAGTCAGGGCCGTGGGCGCCCACCGTCGCAGCTGCACCCGGTCGAGGTCGCGGCGAGTGAGGGCGCCGTGGCGCAGTGGCCCGGCGAGCAGGCGGGCTGCCGCGACGGCGTCCTGGATGGCGAGGTTGATGCCGACTCCACCGACCGGCGACATCGCGTGCGCGGCGTCGCCCAGGCACAGCAGCCCCTCGGTCGACCAACGGACCAGCCGGTCGAGCCGGACGTCAAGCAGCGCCACGTCGTCCCAGTCGCCCACCGCCTCCACCCGGTCACCCAGCCACGGAATCATCGCTGCCACGCGACGCCGGAACGTCTCGATCCCCTCCGCCCGAAGCGTGGCGTCCGTGCCCTTGCGGATCAGGTAGGCGCACTGGAAGTAGTCCCCGCGGTCGATGACGACCGTGCCCTGGCCGGATCCGAACCGGGCGATACCGCCAGTCGGATCTCCGTCGTGGCGCGGGAGCCGGAACCACCACACATCGAGCGGCACCCCGAAGGATCGGGCACGCAATCCGGCGGCGTCGCGGAGCACCGAGCACCGCCCGTCGCAGGCCACCGTAAGGTCGGCACGCAGTTCGCCGCTGCCGCCGTCAGCGGATCGGTAGCGCACGCCGGTTACCGCGCCACCTTCGGTGAGCAGCTCGGTCGCCTTCGTCTGCATCCGCAGTGTGAACGTCGGCTCGGCGCGTCCGGCGTCGGCGAGCAGGCCGAGGAAGTCCCACTGGGGGACCAGGGCCAAGTGCTTGTGCGGACCCGGGATCCGCCGGAAGTCGGCGACCGGGAGCAGGCCGCTGTCGAGCTGAACCTGCAGCTGCTGGACCAACCGGTGCGGAACCTTTGCGAACTCCGCTCCCAGGCCGAGCTCGTCGAGCAGCGTCAGCGTGGAGGGATGGACGGTGTCGCCCCGGAAGTCCCGCAGGAAGTCGCCGTGCTTCTCCAGCACGGCGACCGCCACACCGGCCCTGGCCAACAGCAGGGCGAGCATCATGCCGGCCGGACCCCCGCCGACGACGCAACACGTCGTGCGCTCCATGAGCCACCTCTTTCAACGTCTGTTGAATAAATGTATGGTGCACCTGATCGGCCCGGTTCGTCAAGCCGTTAATCCTCCGCTCCCGGTGTCGGTTACCCGGAGCTGTGGGCGGTCGCCGAGAGTGACCGCCATGACCACACGAATCGTTACGTGTTTTCACCGTGTCAGCAGAGTCGGCATGGCCCCGCGAGGACCTAACGTGCAACAAGTGACTCTCGCGCCCGAGTTGAGCCCTGTCGCGTCGGTTCCCTGCGAGGTCGTAGCAGTGTGCTTTGACGTGGATGCGACCCTGGTCGACTACGAGGCATCGACTCGTGCCGGGCTGCGTGAGCTGCTCGGGACTGACGACGCCTGGGCGCAATGGTGTGCGCTGACCAACGAGCACTACGTGCGCTATCTGGCCGGGCAGGTCGACTTCGACATGATGCGCCTGCACCGCACCAAGGACTTCTTCGCCTGCCGGGGTGAGTTTCTCTGCGACGGTGAGGTAGTCCGGCGTGAGGAGCGTCGAGCGGCGGCGGTGCGGCGAGCCTGGCAGCTTTTCGACGACGCTCTGCCGTGCCTGCGGGCGCTGCGGGTGCTCGGCCTGCGGTTGGCCGCGATCACCAACGCAGCGGGCGACCATCAGCGTGCGAAGCTCGGCGCGCTGGGGCTGGAGTCCACCTTCGATGCGGTGCTGATCTCCGGCGAGGTCGGGGTGGCCAAGCCACACCGAGCAATCTTCCGGAGGGCGTGCCGCGCCCTCGGGGTGCGTCCTGCCCAGGCCGTCCACGTCGGCGACCGACTCGACACCGACGCAGAGGGCGCCCGCGACGCTGGGCTTCATGGGGTGTGGCTGGACCGCTCCGGCTGCGGTGCGCTTCCCCAAGACGCTGGAATCTCGGTGATCGGGCGATTAGCCGAGCTCCCCGCGCTGCTCACCCGGCTTGCGGGTGGGCAGCTGGCAGCCCAAACGCCAGCCCAGTGGAAAGCGGCACTCGTGGTCGACTAACATCCGTTCCCGGTGCTGGTTCGGGTCCGAGGGGGCCCGGAGGCGGACACCTGGTGGGGTATGGTGTAATCGGCAGCACGACTGATTCTGGTTCAGTTAGTCTAGGTTCGAGTCCTGGTACCCCAGCCAATGCAGCCAACACGTTGTCGGTCGTCTCCCCTGATTCCCCGATGTATCGTGGTTGACCACTGGACACGGCGTACCGCCGCGTCACGGGACCGACGAGCGGCACTGGCCCAGCGGAAGATCTTCCCTCCCCTTCAGGCGCGCATCGGATCGACCAAAGGGCCATCCCGCAGCTCGTGCCTCGAAGCGGGTGACCATCCCGCTCGCCAGCGTGTCCGCGGATAGAACTCAACTCCACCCCGGGCAGTGGGTCAACCCCTACTCGTTAGTCTATGTCGGTACGGTTACCGTGACGTGTCCAGAGCAATTGCCAAGTCCCGTGGGATGAAGATCTTTTCGGCGGCTGAGTTGCCAGTATGAAAAACGTGCGAAAACAATGTGTCGCAAAGGCTCCGGCAACACCGTTTACGCCGACACTGCGAACATGGCGCGCTATGGCTACGCGCGGGTGTGTACCCGGTCCCAGGAAGATGACCCTCAACTCGATGCGCTGCTCGCTGCCGGTTGCGAACGGATCTGGATCGACAAGGTCTCAGGAAAGTTCGCGCGCCGAGCGGAGTGGGACAGTTTGCTGGACTACCTCCGCGACGGCGACGAGCTGGTCATCACCCGCCTGTCACGGATGGCGCGGTCGATCAAGCACCTCGCCGAGATCGCCGCGCTGCTGGCGGAGCGTGGCATCCACTTGGTGGTGCTCAAGCAGGGCATCGACACCACCACCCCGGCGGGACGCTTCCTGTTTCGCGTCATCGGCGCGATGGACGAGATGTTGGCGGATCTCGTCAGCGAGGGCACCCGGGAGGGCTTGGAAGCCGCACGCGCCCGGGGTCGCACCGGCGGCCGCAAACCCAAACTGACCCAGCGGCAGGTCGCGATCGTCCGGCAGATGTATGACGACAAAGGCGAGGACGGCAAACGTAAGTACACCGTCGCGGAGATCGCTGAAACCTTCGGCGTGTCCCGCAAGACGATCTATCGCAACCTCGATTAGCGCCTATATGACTAAATGCCTAAGGGAGCTTGGCCACCTCGACGAGATTGTCTGAGTAGACCCCGGCGTTGCCGAGAGTGCAGTGCTGATCCAGCGTGATCGAGTTGACCGAGCTCAGGCCGGGGCTGGAGCTTGACCAGTGCCCGACGTTGGCCATCACCAGGCCGGGCATCAGCGCGTCGTCCAGCTGCGCGGGGCCCTGGAACGTACCGCGGTCGTTGAATACTCGGACCAGGTCGCCGGTGGCGATGCCGCGTCCGGCCGCGTCGTCGGGATGCAGGAAGACGCGCTGCTCGCCCTGGACGCGTTGCTTGTCCTGCGCGTTGCCGTACTGGCTGTTGAGGAATGCGTGCGGTTTGGGCGAGACGATGTTGAGCGGGTAGCGGCTGGCCAGCTCCGGGTTCGAGTCGGGTGACTCGAAGGGCGCCACGTAGTCCGGTAGCGGGTCGATGGGCTCGCCGGGCTGCATGGCGGCGTACATCGACCGCCATACCGGGACCACGAAGTTGCCGCCGTCAGCGAGGCTGGACTTGAACTCACACTTGCCAGACGGGGTCGGGAAGTTGCCCTCGGCGTGCGGGGCCCGCACGTCGGGGGTGCCGACGTTGAGTCGCTGGTAGCCGTGCTCCTGGAGGGTCTCCCAGGTGATCCCCTTCATGGCTGGGGCATCCCAGTCGTGAAAGTCGATCAGCATCTCCTCGTCGGTGCGGTCCCAGTAGTCGTCGTCGAAGCCCATGGTCTTGGCCAGCCGGCGGAACAGCTCCGCGTTGGGCACGCATTCGCCCGGCGCGCCGATCGCCGGTTGGTTGAGCGAGATGTACAGGTGGCCCCAGGTGACCATGATGTCGAGCTGCTCGGCCTGCATGGTCGCGGGCAGGATGATGTCGGCGTAGCGGGCGGTGTCGGTGATGAAGTGCTCGCTGACCACGGTGAACAGGTCCTCGCGCTGCAGGCCACGGACGAGCTTGGCCTGTGCGGGGCCCTGCGAGACCGGATTGGAGTTGTAGACGAACAGCGACTTCAGCGGTGGATCGAGCGCCAGCTCGCCGGTCAGCGCCGCACCCAGATCGAGCTCGTTGATCACCCGGGTGCCCCCCGGGATCCACTCGGGCATGCAAATCTTGTCGAACTGGGTGGCGAACTCCCAGATCGGCATCTCCACCGTGCCGCCGCCGACGTGCCGCCAAGCCCCCACCAGCGCGGGCAGGCAGGTGATGGCGCGGATCGCCTGGCCGCCGCCCTTGCTGCGTTCGATCGCGACGCCTTGGCGGATCGCGGCAGGCTGCGTGGTGGCGTATTCCCGTGCCAGCGTGCGGATGTCCGCAGCGGGGATGCCGGTGATCTCGGCGACGCGTTCCGGCGGATACTGCGCGGCCCGCTCGTCCAGCTCGTCGTAGCCGACGGTGTAGTTGTCGACGTAGTCATGGTCCACTAGATCCTGGGCGATGATCTCGTGGATCAGGCCCATGGCCAGCGCGCCGTCGGTGCCTGGCCGGATCGGGATGTGCCAGTCGGCCTGCCGGGCGGTGCGGGTGCGCACCGGGTCGATGACGACGACCTTCGCGCCTTTCTTCTTGGCCTCCAGCACGAACGGCCACGCGTGCAGGTTCGTGCTGGTCATGTTCATGCCCCAGACGATGATGTACTTCGAGTAGGCCATGCTCTCGACGTCGAGCCCGCCGGTGGGGCCGACCGTCATGATCCATGCGGTGGATGAGCCGGACTCGCAGTAGGTCTTCTCCGCCACGCTGGAGCCGAGACGGTTGAAGAACGCGTCACCCGACGTGAGACCGTTGAGCACACCCTGGTGGCCCAGGTAGGCGTGCGGCATGATCGCCTGCGAGCCGTACTCGTCGATGATCTGAGTCCAGCGGGTCTTGATCTCGGCGAGTGCGTCGTCCCAGGAGATGCGCTCGAACTGGCCCGAACCTTTCGGCCCGGTGCGGCGCATCGGGTACATCAGTCGATCGTCCTGATAGTGGTGCTCGGGGAAGTTCTTGAGCTTGACGCACAACCCGCCGCGGGTCATCGGGTGATCGGGATCGCCTTGGACGTCGACCAGCGTGCCATCGACGACGTGATAGAGCATCGCGCACGTGTCCGGGCAGTCGTGCGGGCACGCGCCGCGGACGATCTTCAGTTCCATCGAACCGGCTTCAGGTGCGAGCGTCATCGGGAAGCTCCTCCACGGGGGTGAATTCGATCGGTCGGTCGCCAAAACGACCGCTCCTAGTTAGGCAAGCGCGAGTTACGTATGTGTCACTTGCACGTGAAGGCGTGTAACTGGCTATAAATTCTCTAGATTGCGGGTCGAGCTATCCCTGCAAATGCAGGTGCTGGTCGAAAACCCTTCGTGTCGAACCTGTTACACCGTGGTTAACCCACAGCTCAGTGGCAGTGTGTCCCGGGATCAGGGGGTGGGCATCCGCAAATGCAGGTGTTCTGACAGCTCGGCGGCGCATATGCTTCAGGTGTCGGTTGAAGGACTTGCCGGGTCCGCATCCGGCAGCCATTTATGACCCGATCGAGAAAGAGTGAAGATGACGGCCACGACCGCCGAGTACGCCAAATCGTGGGACACCGGCGGACCGTGACGTGGCCGCGTACGGGCACACCGACCGATAACGTGCGGCCGGCTCAGGACGACGCGGTCGGTGCGGACCCGGTAGCTGAGGCATTCCGGCTGTGGATGCGAAGCGGCGCGCGAGCCGGGTGGGTCACTGCGATCGATGTCGAGGTGGTCGGCGTCGTTTCGGCCGGTGGGCGGGTCACCGCCGAGCCGGTGCGGGCGCTGTGGTCGGTGCCCGCCTACCGTGCCGCGGCCATGGATGGCATCGCGGCCCGGCCGTCATGTGCGACCCGTCGGCGAGGACATTGAGGCAGGGCAACTCGTGCTACCGGCCGGCCATCGCATCCGGCCGGTTGACGTGGCCGCGTTGGCCGCCGCGGGCCACCAGACAATCCCTGTCCGGCGCCAGCCGGTGGTGGCGATCCTGCTGACCGGAGACGAGGTTCGGCCGATCGGCGCGGTCCTCGCGTCCGGCGAGGTGCTCGACACGAACTCGCTGATGCTGGCCGGGATGGCCGAGGAGGCGGGCGGCGAGGCTGTGCGGCTGCCGATCGTGCCCGACCGGCCGGACCAGATCGCCGCCGCCGTGGCGCAGGCGGCGCAAACGCGCAATGCGGCCCGGGCACCCGGTCCTGCTCGGGGTGCTCTCCGGCGACCGCCCGGTTCCGGTGGTCAGGGTGCCGGGGTACCCGGCTTCGGCCGAGCGCACGTTCGAGTGCTTCGTCCGGCCCCTCCTCCGAAGGGTGCTGGAGGCGGCCGGATCGGGCGGCGAGGACGGCTTGGCGGCCCGGTTGAGCTGCGCCGTGAGCTCGGCCCAGCACCTGGACGAGTACCTGCGCGTGCGCCTCGCCCGTATCGTCGACCCGCGCACCGGCCGAGAAGGTCTGGTGGTCAGCCCACTACAGCGCGGAGCGGGCGCGCTGAACGCGATCGTCCAAACCGAAGCGGTGCTCCGCACCCCCGTCGGGGCGACCGGTTTCGCCGCAGGAGCCGAGGTGCGACCCGTCCCCGTCGCGGGCGCCGCGTTCGCCGCGGAGACCACGATCATCAGCGGCCTGCGCTCGCCGGCGACGGATGCTCTCCTCGAGTTGCGCCGCGACGAGATACCTCGTGGATCGGTGCAGTGGACCGAGTCCGACGTCCGGGACGCGAGCGTGGCACTGGCGACCGGCCTGTGCCACGCGGCGGCGCTGGCACTGGAACACGGCGCCGAGGGTGGTGCGGCAGATCCCATCACCGCGCTGGTTGCGCGCGTCGGTGAGGTCACGGTCCGCGAAGTCACCCGAACCGGCTCGACCAGCGAGGTGCGCGTTGCACCGGCCCCAGCGTTCGACAGCCCGCCGATCGTGGCGCTACGGACGGGTACTGCGCTCGACCGCCTTCCGGCGCCGGCTCCTCGGGTGCGACGGCTACTCCGGCCGCAACGCCGGCCGTGAGACCTGGTACGGACCCGACGCACAGAGTTGTTCGTCCAAGGAACCCACGAGGGCGTCGCCGCCCGAGCCTGCGGGCAGCCAGATTGAAGCATGTTCGTCGTGAACCCACGGACGTCGTCGCCGACAAGGCTCGCGGCCGATTCATCTCATCGAGCGGGCACGCGACGGCGCGGCCGGTGAGGTGCGGCTCGCCCTTGTGTCGCAGGTCGAGGAACTCGAAGAACACCGCCAGCGCGCCTGCACGACCGAGGTTTACTGTCAGGTGAGGCCGGGTAACTGAGCGCAACCAACGGCCTGTCGCTTTCGGAGCGGACGCCGGCCGTCAAGGGTAGATCCGGCGTCCGTCCGGGGCGCCCCCGAAGTTTGTAGAAGGGAGCTGGAGATGGCGCTGTTACCTGGCACGCTGAGCAGGGCGGGACCGTTGTCGTCCGACATCCTGGATCTACAGGTGGCTGAGCACGGTGCCGACGCTCGTGTGGTGACCGCAGTGGGCGAGATAGACGCGCTGACCGCGCCGGAACTCGCTGCCCTTCTGATCGCGCAGCTCGTCGTTGCCCAAGTCGTGGTGGTGAACCTCAATGGTGTGCGGTTTTTGTCTTCTGCAGGTTTGCGCGCACTGTTCGAGGCAAACGAATTCGCTACTCGAGAGGGCCGCGACCTGCGGTTGGTGTGCAACTCCCAGACCGCCAACTGGGCACTGGAGACCACCGGACTGCGGGAGCATTTCACGTTCCACGACAACGTGTCGCGCAGCGCTGGTTTCTGGTCGTAGTGGCGCGAGCTCCCCACACCCGGTGATCACACGGGTCCAGGAGCAAGCCCGGCCGCGGGGGGTGTCCCGATCCGCGAATGAGTGCTGACACCAGGCTGGGGGTGGTGCGGTTGATGAGCTAGACAACGCCGCCAAGGTGCGGTGACCGAGCAGGATCAATGACTACAAGGGAGTAACCATGGAGCACACCACGGTGCGAAAGCTGATCAGGGCAGCGACCTTGTCCCTTCTTGTGCTAACAACGACATCGGGCGTAGCAGGTTTGGAGGTAATGGCCGCTAGCGCTGCTATGGCCTCGCCAGACGGTTCGGGCGGCGGTTCGGCCCAAGGATTGGTGTCAGATCAGCCGGATCCGCCGTCCACTCCGATTCCCACTCCGACTCCCACCCCCGTCCCGATCCCTATCCCGTAAGTTCCCGGTAGGGATCATTTTCGGCGGCGCGGCACCTTCAACTTTTACGGAGTCAGGCCACCCTCTCCTAATGCCGCTTAGTTAAGACGGTCACCGAACCAGGCACGGCGCTGACGGGAGCCCGACACGCAAATCATGAGCCCTGGATGACGGTGCGGCTACTGGGACACCTGCTCCTACACTGGTGTAGCGCTCCTCGCGTGATCAAATAAGCATGGCGTGATCTCGCGTGCCCCCGGCAGCCCACCACCTGCGCCACAGCGTGGCCATACTCGCAATTCGCGCACCGACGCTAACGGCTTGCCCCCTCCCCGCCGCAGGAACGAGCTCGTCGATGAGGATTGTCTAGTCGTACGTCTGACCGCAGCATGGGACTTGAGCGAAGGAGATTGATCAACTTGCGTATCCACCGTGTGGTCGGGATGCTCGCCGTCGCTGTTACTGCCTGGGGACTACTCGCCGGCTGCGGCAGCAAGACCACCCCCAACCCCGCCCCCACGCCACCACGGGCTACGAGCAGCGCAGCGGCCAACCCCCAACTGCAACACAACCAAGCCGACGTCGTCTTTCTCCAAAACATGATCCCCCACCAGGCCCGGGCCATCGCGATGTCCCAGATGGCCAGCAACCAAACGACGTCACCGCAGGTGAAAGATCTCGCCACTCGGATCACCACCGAGCAGAGCCCGCAGACCCAGCAAATGACCGATCTACTCACCGCATGGGGTGCTCCGCTCCCGGCCACCCCCGCCGGCATAGGCACCATGGGCGGCCTGGGGCACGGTCAGGCGCCCGCGACGATGGGCGGCACCGGGTTCGACCGGATGTTCCTCCAGACAATGATCGTCCATCACCAGGACGCGGTAACCATGTCCCAGACCGAGCTGACCCTGGGCAGCAACCCCGCCACCCGCAACTTCGCCCAACAAATCATCAGCGCACAGCAAGCCCAGATCAGCGAGATGCAGGCCCTGCTCCAGGTGATCTGACCGCGCCGGCCAAGCGGGTGAGCCGCCTAGCGCCCGCGTCCGGTCTTTTCTTGCAACCGGTCGATCAGTTCAGACGCTTGGGCCTTGGTCAAATCGGCCGGGACGTCCTGCCCCGCCTCCCGCGCCAGCGTCCCGAGGTAGCTGCGCTGTGGTCTGGTCATCGGCTCGTCGCGGGTGACCCAGTCTTCGCATACCGTTGAGGTTCAGGTTTCCGATCAGGGCGGAGTGGACCCGTTCACCTCGATGTGCCGTCGCGCGGATGCTGTGTTTGGTGCGGCGGCTCGACACCCGTGCCGCCGCACGGCGGGCTGGTGTGCATCATGAGCGGAGAGCGATACTCCTGCTGACAAAGGAACTCCACTGGTCCGAGAAGATCGCAGCCGATCGTGGATCTTGCCGGTTGGCCGATGTCGCTACGGACCCGCGCCAGGGGGCGAGCTACCAATGATTGAGATCAAGAACCGCGAGGAGTTGATCAACGCTCTCGCTGAGGCCGCAGAGCTCGAGCACGGGCTGCTGTGCCAGTACGTTTTCGCTGCGTCCACCCTTAAGCAGCACGTCGAGGAGGGCGTCACCTGGCCGCAGACTGAGCTGATCCGAGGGTGGAAGAGGGCGCTGCTCACTGTCGCCCGCCAGGAGATGGCGCACCTGGGCACTGTCTGTAATTTACTGACCGCCGTGGGCGGCGCGCCCCATTTCATGCGGTTGAACTTCCCGCAGTCGGCGAGTTACTTCCCGGCCGACGCCCCATTCACCCTCCGGCCGTTCAGTGAGGCCACGCTGCGCCGATTCATGCGCTTCGAGGAGCCAGAGCCGCAGGCCATCCGCGCGTTCGCCATCGCGCCCGGCCCGATTTCCTACCAGCACGTCGGTGAGCTCTACCGCAGTATCGAGCACGCGTTCGGGTCTCTCGACGAGCGGACGCTGTTCATCGGGCCGGTGGCCGACCAGGACGACAACGAGTGGTCGCGTGGCCTGCACCTGTGGCCGGTGCGCGATCGGGCGAGCGCGCACAAGGCCATCGAGTTCATCATCCGCGAGGGCGAGGGGATACCCCAGCATCGGCAAGGTTCGCACTACCAGACCTTTGTAGACGCGCACGCAGCTCTGGTTGCTGAGCTCGATTCCGACCCGTCGTTCGCCCCGGCTCGACCGGTGGCGGTCGACCCGGTGACGCGCCAGCACCGGGACGCCCCGCTAGGCGGAACCGTCATCGGTGACCCGAGGACGCGCGAGGTGGCGGAGTTGTTCTCCGTCAGCTACGAAACGACGCTCATGATGCTGGGGCAGTTCTACTCGTTCGGCCCCGAAACACCCGCGCAGCGCGAGGAGCTGCGTCAGGCGGCGCGCGAGATGATGAGTGGCGTCGTCCGGCCGCTCGCCGAGGTGCTCACCCAGCTCCCGATGGGTGGGGATCACCCGGGTCTCAATGCCGGGCCGGGATTCGAGCTCTACGGCGATGTCCACGTCTCCCCGCATCCGGAGAATGCGTGGTACGTCATCCTCGAGCGCTTGGCTGTGGAGTCGGAGCAGGGTCTGACGCTCGCCATGGAGCCAGACGCGCATCCCCGCATTCAGCTCTGCGCGGAGAACCTCGGCCGGATCGGGGACAACCTGACCCGGGCCATTGAGGGCGGATTCCCGACGGGGCCGTCACCCGGATTGGCGCGGAAGGCCTCGCTGGTCGGGCCGGCCACTGACGGCCGGCTCCGGCGTCCGACCCGGCCGGCCACCGCCCGCTACGGCACGGCCGCCCGGACGGAGAACGGATCATGAGCGCACTGAACCTCGCATTCGAGGGCTTCGTGCAGGTCCGGCTCGCGACGGACCCCGACCCGGCGGACGAACCACGCGGCGTCAGCGGCTGGACTCACGCGGTCGCTGGGGAGCCCGACCTCGACCGTGTCCTGGTCCTTCACGCGGACGATCCTCGCCGGGTGGCACGTTCCCACGGCCCGTGGGCCGACGTCACCGTGCACAGCGTGACCATGGACGGTACGGCTGCCTCGCAGCATCCGCTCGTCGGCGCGCGGGTCGACCTGCTGGACGTGCCGAAGTTCGAGGGCCGAAACTGGATCATCGCCAGCGACGGGGCGGAGCCGATCGACCCGGTCCACCTGCGGGTCTCGGGTGCGGGCGTCGTATTGGACAAGCGCGACATCGTCAGCGGTCCCGACGGCGCCGAGATCCCCTTCTACCGGATTCCCCCCGACGTCCTCGCGCGGCGGATGCCACAGATGCAGACCGACGAGACAGCACGAGCCGAAGTGTTCGCCGCCCTCGGCGTGCCCGGCGGCGACCCGGTCGCCTGGCGCGCGGAGCGCAAGAAGACGCTGCTCGACGAGCTCCGTTCGCCAGGCGTCGCCCACGACGTCGTGCAGTCCACGGCGCTTCGCACCCGGATCCTCGATCTTGACCTCGGTGGCCCCGCGGTCGGCACAGTGGGCGTGCGGATGCTCTACCGCTTCGCCCTCCATGGCCCTGGCACGGCCGCTGACGCCCAGGGGATCCTGCCGGGCACGCCAAAGGTCGACGACGACTGGCCGCTGGAATTCTGGGTCGGCGGCTGGGACGCCGACGCGTTCTGCATGTTCATGCGGGGAACGCTCACCGTCCCGCTCGGCTGAGAGCGCGACGGCTGCGAGGAGCTAGCGCAGCACAGGTTCGTTCATGAGCTAACTGTGCCGGACTGCACCTCTCGTCCTCTAACGGGACGCCCACGTGGTGAGGAAGCGGGCGACGTACTGCCGCTGCCAAGGCGTCTCTACCGCGCGGGCATCGTAGAGCTTTCGTACGAACGCCACTGCCTGCTGCGCTGCCACACCGTCCAGCACCGCCATGCAGGCCAGAGCGGTGCCGGTGCGCCCTCGACCGCCACCGCAGGCAACCTCCACCCGCTCGGTCTCGGCTCGGCGCCAGGCCTCGCGCAGTGCGTCCGCGGCGTCTTCGCGGTCGATCGGCAGCCGGAAATCCGGCCAGCGCACCCATCGCATCTCCCACTCCGGCAAGGCCGGTGCCATGATTCGCAGGCTAAATTGCTCAGACGCCATGACACGCCCACTGGGCTATCCCTGCATCAAGATATGGGTACACAGCAAGCTCCCGAGCGTCAGATTGCCCCGTGAGGACGACTGTCATCCCCAGAGGCGGCTCGGCGGTCGCAACGATCGTCCGGAGCTTGGCCTCCTCGTCGGCGGCGGACAGAGCGTTACCGAGAATGGAGGTGGCAAACCCGCACTGTGGAGACAGCGCGAGGCGCTCGAGCGGCACTTGGCGAGCTGCCTCGCGGATGCGCGTCTCGAGCTCGTCGACGGTCTCCAGCCGTCCCGTCTTGGTTGTAACAAGCCCGAGGACGACGGTCTTGTCCGGCGGTACCTCGGCCAGCGGCTCGAATCCACCGGAGCGCTCGTCGTCGTACTCCAGGAGCAGTCGCTGCGCGCGCACGCGCGGGAACAGGCGCTGCGCGAGCCAGTCGTAGCCGCCCTCGACCAGCCAGCGGCTCTGCTGGTTGCCGCGACAGAGGTGAAAGCCGAAGGCAACGCCGGGATGCTCTCCAAAGACGATGTTGTCGAGCTCGAGGCCGAGGTCGAGCCAGCGCTCGGCCGGCCAGCCTCTGCTCTCATAGAAGTCGCGATAGGCGGGATCGAGGAGCAGCGGATAGTGCGGAGCGTCGAGCTGGACGTATTCGCAGCCGAGCCGCACGAGCTCGTCGACCTCCTCGCGCAGGATTTCGGCGACGTCGGCCAGGAAGCTCCCCAGGGTCGGATAGGCGCCGCGCGACCGCTGCGGATCATAGAAGTTGGCGAACAGGCTCGGACTGGGCAGCGTGACCTTGACGATCCGCTCCGTCCGTCCACGCGCGTACGCGAACTCCCCTGCAGAAAGGAAGAGGCGACGCCGGAGCCGGCCAAGGACGGCGATCGGCGGACGCTCGATGCGCTTGTCGCCGACCGCATCCCCGTGCCAGTCGCCCCACAGGAACGCGACGAGGCCCCACTCGCTGAAGCCCTCGACCGCCTCCGTGAGCTGGCTCTGAAACGACAGGCGACGCATCTCGCCGTCGGTGACCACAGCAAGGCCGGCGTCCTCCTGCAGGCGGATCGCCGCGTCGACTGCCGCGTCCTCGACCCGCGTGAACTCGGACCGACTGATCTCGCCGCGTTTCAGCAACTCCCGGGCCTCGAGAAGCTTGCGCGGCCTGAGAAGGCTGCCGACGACGTCACTGCGCGCCTCGATCACGGCACAAACCTATGCGCTCTCGCGAGCGACCAAGCATCGCTAGGCGGCAGTGGCCTCGGTGATCTGGTCGATCGTGGGGTTGGTCAGCACCGAACCGTCCGGCAGTAGCACAGTCGGTACGGTCTGGTTACCTCCGTTGATGCCTGCTACGAATGCGGCGGCCGCTGCGTCGTGCTCGATGTCAATCTCGCGGAAGCTGATCCCGGCACGCTCCAGCTGCGCCTTGAGTCGCCGGCACTGGCCGCACCAGACGGTTGTGTACATCGTCAGTTCGCTCACACTCGGTGCCAACAGTCCAGACCTACGCGGTGTTCCTGCCGGCATCGCGGCGAGTGCCTCACCGTGGGTGTTGTGGCGGGTGGATGGGTTGATCGCTGCGGTGAGCTCGGCCGGTGTGCAGCTGTAGTGCGCTGACGACGAGGGGGAAATGGCTGAATGCTTGGGGAGTGTTGCCGAGTTGTCGTCGGGTGGAAGGGTCCCATTCCTCGCTGAGCAGGCCGACGTCGTTGCGCAATGCAAGGAGGCGGTCGAACAGGGCGGTGGCTTGGGTTTGCCGCCCGGCTCCGTGGAGGGCGTCGACGAGCCAGAAGGAGCAGGCGAGGAACACTCCTTCGCCGGCGGGGAGTCCGTCGTCGGAGGATTCGGTGTGATAGCGCTGTACGAAGCCGTCTTGGGTGAGTTCGCGTTGGATGGCGTCGATGGTGCCGATGACCCTGGGATCGTCTGGAGCGAGGAACCCGACGCGCGGGATGAGCAGCAGGCTCGCGTCGAGGGCGGTGCTGTCATAGGACTGCACGAAGGTGCCGAGCTGGTCGTTGTAGCCGTTGGCGAGAACATCGGTGTGGATGGTGTCTCGGAGTTGCTCCCATCGATCGGCCGGGCCAGGCAGGTGATGGGTGCGTGCGCCGCGGACCATTCGGTCGGCGGCCACCCAGGCCATGACCTTGGAATGGGTGAAGTGACGGCGCGGTCCGCGCATCTCCCAAAGCCCGTTGTCGGGGTCCTGCCAATGGCCCTGGAGGTAGGTCAGCAGCGCCACCTGGAGTTGCCACGCGCTGTCCTGTGCGCCGATCGAGGCCTCCCGGGCCAGGTGCAGCACATCGAGAACCTCACCCCATACGTCGAGTTGCAGCTGGTCGGCGGCTGCGTTGCCGGTGCGCACCGGCGTGGATTTCTCATAGCCGCTCAACCAGGGTAGTTCCAGCTCGGGGAGCCGGCGGGTGCCGTCGACTCCGTACATGATCTGCAGGGTGGCGGGGTCACCTGCCACTGCCCGCAGCAGCCATTCACGCCAGGCTTTCGCCTCGGCCTCATACCCTGCGGCCAGGAGAGCCTGCAGCGTGTAAGAGGCATCGCGGAGCCAGCAGTATCGGTAGTCCCAGTTGCGAGGGCCGCCGATCTGCTCGGGCAATGACGTCGTGGGGGCAGCGACGATGCCACCGGTAGGAGCGTAGGTGAGGGCTTTCAGCGTGATCAGTGAGCGCCGCACCGGCTCGGCGTAGCGGCCGGTGAGCGGTGTGCCGCTCGCCGACCACGACTCCCAGAAACTCACGGTGTCCAGCAGCGCGTTCTCGGCGTCGACCATCGTCGGTGCTCGAAGATGGCTCGGCACCCAGGTCAGCACGAACGGCACCCGGTCCCCGGCGCGAATGGTGAACTCCGACACCGTGGACCATTCCCGGCCTTCGATGGGGGCCGATGTGCTCAGCCACACGGCGTCGGGTCCGGCGACCGCCTCGATCCGATGGCCTCGGCGACGCACCCAGGGCATCACCCGGCCGTAGTCAAAACGCAGGCGCAGTTCACCGAACATCGGGACCGCCCCGCTGATGCCTTCCACGATCCGGATCAGATCCGCGGTGTGGCCCCGCGGGGGCATGAAGTCCACGACCCGGACGCGGCCTTCCGGGGTGATCCACTCCGTTTCCAGGACGAGGGTGTCGTCGCGGTAGCGGCGGCTGCTGCAGGTGCCGCCCGCGGCAGGGGCCAGCAACCATCGGCCGGCGTCGGGGGTGTCCACCAGGGCAGCGAAACAGGCCGGGGAGTCGAACCGTGGGAAGCACAGCCAGTCCACCGACCCGGTGTTGCTCACCAACGCCGCGGTGTGCAGGTCGCCTAGCATCGCGTAGTCCTCAATCCGGGCCATACCCAGATCGTGGCAGTCACGCACCGGATCCCAAGCATGGGCGTCGATCAACGCCGGTTCTCAGATCTGTCCGCGCTCGCTAGGGGGCTCGTCGCTGGCGTGTTCGGGGTGGGCGATGTCCTCGCGAAAAAGGGGCCCTGGCCGCCGTATCTGCATCGCGGCGGCCAGGGCCCGGCGTTTTCTGTCATCAACCGCCCCTGCGCTGCCGATCGGGACGGGAAGGCGCTCTCCTTGGCTGACGGTAACCCCACGGGTTATCGCCGACGGGGCCGGTAAGTATCGACCCGGGGGGTCGCGGCGCAGGAGAGCAAAGCACCGTCGCCACCAATGTCACAGTCCGCTGCTATCACCTCCTTACGAAGGAACAACCTCGTTCTCTGTGCACCGAAGATCCTAGAGCAGCTTAGCGATGTTGTCTAGCGACCAAGGATCGCTAGCAGCTCTTCGGCCACAATGCCCCGGATTGCGAGACGGTCAACCGCGCATCAGGGCGGTCACCCCCGGCACGGATCGCCGGCGTGCCTGCGCACGATCTCGGGTTGGGATCCGGAGAGGTCGATCACGGTTCGGTACGAACGCCGACCACCGGGTCACCGCTACGATGCCTATCGGGCCGTCAGCTGTGCGGAACCGACGATCTGGTCGATGACACTTGCCGGTGGTGCGGCCGCCAGATCCGACACGGTCACGAAGACCAGCGACGTGGGGATCACTCCGGAGAAGGCGGGGCCGGTCTCGACGGCGACGGTCTCGGCCTGCAGCTTGGCATTCGATTGCGAGTAGATGAACCGGACGTAGTAGCCGTTCCGGCCGGCGACCTGGGTAGGTCCCTGGCTGGTGATGGTGGCGCCCTGTATACCCGGCTGGCCGGTGACGGCCTGTTCGGCGGCCTCTGCCGCCGTCTGGGCACTGGCCGCCGACGTGCTGAGCACGCTCGCGAGGGCGGAAGCGCATTGGACCCCCGCGGAGCAAGTGTCGGGATAGACCATCTGCGGAAGTTGGGGGTGGCTCTGGTCGGGGAGTTGGTGCCAACCAGTGGGGATGGTGACCGAGATGTCGATCCCAGGCCCGGAAAGCCGTGGGTCGCCCACCGACCCCGCCGATGGATCGGACCGGGCGGCGATCGCGGGGCCAGCGAACAGTACCGCCGAACCCATAACGCCAACGGTGACGGCGACGGCACTGTGTTTAGACCGCATTGCTCCCCCTGCTGCTGGTCCAAGCTGTTTGCTGAGGTTAACCCCTTCGGTCAGTTGTTCCAATCACGTGGCGGGAAGGTACGTGTTCGATCACGAAAATACGTATTCGATAGCGGCACATTCCGTAGCACGCTTGCCGCGTTCCCCTGAGATCGCCCGCCTGAGGTCGCCGGCCCCCTCGGCGATCACAGCGACGAGCTCATGCGACACATGCGGCCCGGAAGATGAACTCACCACCCACACGGGGGACCGCGGTCTAGCTGCTCAGCGGGTTACCCGTGCGATGCGCATACTCAGGGAATGGCAGGCGTGGGTGTACCTGCGGTACCAACGTGGGTGGTGCCGTCGGCAATGGAGTTTGGCGATTTGTATGCGTTGGCGCGGTCGGAGTACGACGCGCCGCACGGTAACCGGCCTCAAGCCTGCGGCATCGTTGGCGCGCTCATGTGGGTGGCGTCGGATGCCATGGTCGGGCCGGTGACGGGCAGGCCCGAGCAGCCAGTCACCGCGGCGGTGGCGAAGGCCGAGTGCTGGGCGGCAAGGGCCGCGGGGGACGGCGGCCAGACACCGGAGTGGCGGCTGAAGGGAGCTTGCGCTGAGTTAGGGGTGGCCTACTGGCCACCGAACGTGGAGCTCATCGACCCCGAGGAGGGCTACGGCGTTTACCAGACACTGAGTTGGCTGCTCCACTGGCTTGATGGATACCGAGGCGGCTGCGTCCCACCGCTGTCACTTCCGCGGCGCAACCTCACTGGGAGCGTCGTGACCGCCGACCAGGGCGTAGGCGCCGCCAGTGTCTTCACCGGCCGATGGGTGACAGCATCCGGCAGGCCGCCGAGCTGATGCGTCGCCGTCGCCGTCGAGGACCTGTGTCGTCGACCCAGGACACTCGATCGGAGCACTTATCCCGTTGATTGTGTCTGCCTCAGCCACTGCATCAACGCTTCTCTACGCGCTGGACGCCCCGGCCAACTACGTCGACCCCTCGGGGAGGCCGGTCTTCCTCGTCGTGCTACTGGTCGCCGCACTCGTTGGGACGATTCTTGGTGCGGTGGGCGCGGTGGGAAACAGAGTAAAGATCTGGGACGAGTTCCTGCTGTGGGTGATCGGTGGGGCGATTGGCGGTGTGCTCGCCGTCCTCGGCTGGACCGGGATCATCTACGGCGTCTGGGCGCTGTTCGAGCTCGATGTGAGCGTGCCGGCCGCGACCGTCGGCCTGATCCTGTTTGCGACGGCGGCCCTGCTCGGGGCCGTGGCCAGTCCGCTGCTGGACAACACGAACAGCCCGGTGGCGTGGTTGTTCAGTTTCTTCATGAAATGGGTGCAATCGCCGCTGCTGACCACGGTCGGCCTCGTCGCAACGTTGATCGTGGCGATCAGGGGCGGCAAAGTGGACTTCCGCCGGGGCATGCTGTTCATCGCAGTGGGTCCCGGTGGTGGTGTGCTGACACTCGGTGCCGTGGCGTGGACCCAGTCCGGCCGCTTCAACCCGGACGGGACCGTGCCGGGCAACCTGGCCCGGCACGAGTCGACGCACAGCCGGACCGTGGCGGCGATCGGCGAGCTCGGCTTCTACTTCACCTACGTCACGATCGGCGCCATCTGGGGTTCGGCGCAGGGCGGCTCGTGGAACAACCTCAACGCGGCCGGCTGCGGCAACCCGTTCGAAAAGACCGCGCACACCTTCACCGGCGATCCGGCCATCCCCCGGTCCACAAGCGACTGCTGAGACACAACCGTTGCAGCGAGTACAGCCAGATCATCGAAGGGCTCGTCTCGCAGAAGCGGGAGCTAGCGGCCGCCCGGCGTTCTTCACCCGGGCGCTGCAACAGGCCCCATGCCCAGCCGAGGTGACCACCGACCGCGCCCCCGCCTACCTATCGTCACGCGGGTGAAGATGGCACCCGCAGCGATCCGACGCCGATCAGCAGGACTAGCGGCCAAAACAACATCTTCAGCGCAACCTCATCTGTTCCTGCGAAGCAGGCGTCGCAGGAACAGCATCACCAACAGCACCCCCACCGCGATCGCCGCATTGAGCAGCAGCCATTGCCTCGCCGGGGCCATCAAGGGCTCGATGCGCTCGGCGACCGGCGAAGGCAATTCCGCCAGTACCTGGTCGGTTAGGCGATCACCCTGCCGCGCCACCCCGCTTGCCTCGGCTGGGAGCGCTTCGGCGCCGTCGTGTACCTGTTGCTTGGCCTCTTCGGCCTTGRCTWGSGCCTGTTGCTTGGCCTCTTCAGTCTTAACTCGCACGCTTTCCTTGGTGTCGTGCACCTTGTCCCTAATACGCGCGGGAACATCGATCTTGTGGGTTAACTCCCCCAAGGCGCCGTCGAACTGCCCGCGGGTACGGTCGATGTCCTGGCGCCGCCGGTTCTTCAGTGACGAGGTAGTCATCGGTGCATCCTTACCTTAGGTCTTGATGGCGCTGGCCGCAGTCTCCTCGGGCACCAGCGACGTGGCTGCGCCCGGCGCGTGTCACGACTATGTCGTAGCCTTCTCATCCGCCGCGGTTACGACACGCAGAAAACAACCCATCAGGTCCAGATAGCGATGTATCCCACCGGAGCGATGCTGTTGGGGGCGCGGCTCGGGCAGTGTGCAGGCGAGAACGGCACTCTGGAAGTGTCCTGCCTAGACCGAAGAGGTCGGTCCTTGCCGACCGAGGTCGATGGGGCATGTACGCAGTCGCGTCCGCTTGGACGCGCCGTGGCTAAGAAGTCGCCGTGTGGCTACAAGGCTGCTTATGCGACGATGCCATCGGACCCGGCCATCCCAACTCGCCAGAAATTCCGCTCGGAGAGTCGACGTCGGGCGACCGTGTGGTCGACGGCGCAAACCAGCTCGGGCGTCCTGAGCTTACTTGAAGGCGTCCTTGATTTTTTCGCCGGCCTGCTTAAGCTTGGCCTTGGCCTGATCTGCCTTGCCCTCTGCTTTGAGTTTGTTGTCGCCGGTCGCCCGACCTGTGGCTTCCTTGCTCTTGCCCGCAAGTTCTTCGAGCTTGTTCTTCGCCTTGTCCGCGAGGCTCATGGCGTTCTCCCTTGTCCGGCACCGCCAGTGGGTGCCCTCTGGTCAAGGATAGGCGGCCTGGGGTGATGGCGTGCGATCGTCGTTGCACCGAACGTCGGATTGGCTCCGCTCAGGAGTGGCCCCGACGCACACCTGACGCCCGGGCAACTACCCTGGCCCGTCATGCGGGAGTTGCTAGGCAGCGCGGCAGAGCACCTGAACCGGCGCGAAGCCGATGTGGTGGCGCGTAGCGAGGTGCTGCGCCGTGACGAACCTGCGTTCGCGCTGACGGTGTTGACCGAAGCCGCGCGCGGTGGCCTGTTGTGGGTGGGGATCGCCGCCGCGCTGGCCGCTCGTCCAGGCCGCGCCCGGTGCGCTGCCAGGGACGGCGTCGTGGCGGTAGCCACGGCGAGCGCAAGCGCGCACCTGATCGGGCATTGGCTACCGAGACGGCGTCCCGCAGCTGATCACCTACCCGCCTATCAGACGTTGGTGCATAAGCCGACGTCGTCGTCGTTCCCCTCGTCCCATGCGGCCACTGCGGCAGCGTTCACCACCGTGGTGGCGTTGGAAAGCCTAACCACCGGGCTGGCGGTGGCACCGGCGGCAGTGGCAGTGGCCCATTCCCGGCTCCGTAGCAGGGCGCACTGGCCCAGCGACGTGATCGCTGGTGCGCTGTGGGGAGTTGCCGTCGGTGTGGTCACCCGACGCCTGCTCCGACTACCGGCCACCGCCGACAGCATCCAACTCGCTGGGTTCTTCGCGAAAGTAGTACTGCAACGACATCTCGGCGTGTCGCCGCAGTACTAGCTCGGCTGGAAATCGGTGTGGCGCGACCGGCCGCGGGCCTGGCCAGGGCGGAAATCGGCTGTGTAGACGGCTGAGTCGTTAGAGGCGGCTGCGGCCGACCCCGGCGAGCTGCAGCGCGAGGCACAGCAGTCCGGCCGTGATGAAAACAAGCGGATCTAGTGGGCCGAGCGCGAGGCCGGCCAGTTCGAATATTAGGCCGATGAGGAACAAGACGGCGGCGACGATGGCGAGCATGGTGGTCTCCATGGCGGCACGGATCACTTACCGGGCCATATTCCGGTGACCTTGCGGAACCCGGCGGCTCCACCTCGGTCGAGCGCGGCTTTTACTACTCCGAACACAGCGCCCTGTACGCCGGCCGCGGCGAGAACTTCCCGCCAGCTGCGGTGCTGGTCGGTGGCCTCCGGCGCGTCGTCCTGACAGGTGGTCAGCGTCCAGACCCGGGTGAAGATGGCGCCCGCAGCGATCCCGCCGGCAACACTGATCAGCAGACCCAGCGGCTTGTACAACATCTTCAGCATGGCCATCACCTGTTCCGACGGAGCAGGCGTCGCAGCACCAACAGCACTCCCACCGCGACCGCCGCAGCGGGCAGCGGCCGTTGCTTCACCGCTGCCACAAGAGACGCGATGTGCCCCGCCAGCGGCGGCGGAAGTTTCTCCAGTGCCGGCTGAATCAGCTGCTCTGCGTGCAGTGCCACCTCGCCTACCCTGGTTTGGAATGCTTCGGTGCCCTCAAGTAGACGTTCCGTGACCTCTTCGGCCTTGACCTGCACGGTTTCCTTTGTGTCGTGCACCTTGTCCTTGACCCGCGCGGGCACGTCTACCTTGTGGGCTAGCGCTTCCATGGTCTCACCGAGCTGCTCACGCGTACGCTCGATGTTCTGGCGTATCTCCTCCTCGCGTGACGAGGTAGTCAACATCGGTGCATCCCTTCTTTGATGATCTTGATGTCAGTTTGACACGGGCCCCGTTTCCTCGGGTACCAGGGGGTCCGCGGGGCCGCGGCTCTGCTGATCAACTGTGCGTGGCAGGCGGCGCATTTTGCTCTTTCATCGCGCGGGCGTCGCGCGGAGGCAGGAACGGTTCCTACTCTGCTGGCTGGCCAGCTTCGATGCGTTGACCCCTGGCCAATTCCGCGTCGAGTTCCGCGCCCAGCAAGACGGCGGTGTTAGAGATCCACAGCCACACCAAAAAGCGGGGGATGCCCAGTGCAGCAAGGCGAACGTCAGGCTCACCAGCACAGCGAGCACGGGCCACTTGGCGATGTCCCACATCCACACCCCAGTAGAGCCGATCCCCAGCAGGTTCCCAGCTCGCTCGGCGACAACCCCGGACGCCACTACCCCGACCGCGCAGAGTGCCAGCAGCACCACCAACGCAAGGGTAAGGCCGAGCCGTAGCGGTACCGTCTTCCACACTGGGCGTCCTTCGGGCATCTCATAGATGGCGTTCGAGGCTCGCATGAACGCCCCGATGTATCCCGAGGCCGACCACAGCGCACCGGTCAGGCCGATGATGGCCTACGGGCCGGCCAGGCTCTGGGAGTGCTGCAATTCCTTGATCGCGGTCACCAGGACGTCGCGGCCTTGTCCGGGAACCATAGTGTTGATGTTGTCGATCAGCGTCTGGGTCGCCGAGGGGCCCAGCAGACCCAGAACTGCGGTGAGCGCGATCATTGCGGGAAAGATCGACAGAACACTGTAATAGGTTCAGCGCTGCGGCCCAGTCGGATAGATTGTCCTTACCGAATTCCCGCACTGTGCGCTTGAGCACTGCCCACCACGAACGCTTGGACAGCTCCGTAGGGCCCTCCGGCCCGCGATCTGTAGCACGTCCGGAACCCACTTCGTTGTGCTCGTGGGCGCGCTGTCCTAGCATCTTTCCCCGCCCTCTAACGCCAGCTTCCGCCGATTGTGCCAGGAACTACCCGATGGGACTGGGCCGTAAACCCGACGAACCACCCCAGCGGTCCGTTGGGAGCAATTACCCCGTTCCCTCACCAGTAACCCCGTTCTGGCCGACCGTAGCTGACTCAGCGTGAGGACCTTCTCATCGACACGCGCGGTGCGTGAGTGGTCCCTGCGTCGAGGTCGCCACCGGCGGAGCTTCGAATGATCAACCCGCAACCACCTACCGGGCCACGACACGCGGTTGGGGCCGTCACGGGTGACAGTGCACCGATTCTGGACTGTCACAGATCACGGTCCTGGCGGTGAACTTCACCATCGCCGATGGGGGCCGTGTTTACTTCGAGTTGCGAAGGGGTAACTGGCTGCAACCCCCGGTTGGGTTCCTGGAGCGGTGCCGGGCCGTCAAGGGTGAACCGGTGTCCCGCTGGGGCGCCCCGAGGCATATGATGGAGTAGAAATGACTTTGGGACCGATCGTCCTGGCGGCGTCCGTCTTTGTGATCATTGGTATTGTCATAGGGTCCAGGCTCACTCACTGGCAGCTTGAGACGCGAGCGAGACGACAAGCAGCAGCACAGCTCTCCCTTTCTAGGCAGTTGCTTGAGCTGCGGGCCGCGCGGCAAAGGAATTATTCTGATTTGTCACAGCTGGGACACCCGACAAGCGAGTTCCAACGCCGAGCCGCGTAACGGACCGCCGCATCCGGCGACTGCATGCGCGGAAACCGGGTAGCCCGCACCGTAGGACGCTGGGTCCATGGAGCGGCGCGAAGGAGGCGAGCATGACGACACCTGACGAACGGCTACCGGTTGCTGGCACGGCTGAACCGGGCATCCGACATGACCCAGAGGACGCTGAGGCCTACGCCGAGTCGGTGGGCATCGATCCCTCCCCCGACGAGATCAACGAGTATCTCAAGATCGCCGGTGCAGCGCCCCTCGCCGACCAGACCGACACGACTGCGCCGACGACGTCGGCGCGTGAGACCGGGCCCGCAGGCGGTGGCGGTTCCGCGGCAGGGTGACATCGGCGACCTCACCGAGCTGGCCTAAATCTTTGCGGCTTCGGTCAGTGCCTGGGCCACCTCGATCGCCTGTGCGGGTGTCATGACCGCGCCGGTGCGCGGGTCGGCGTGGAAAAGCAGCTCCACGGTGGCGTCCACTCGCCGTACGAGCACCGTGCATGCCTCACCGCCGTATTCGCTGGGGCGTCGGGTGTCGATGGCGTGCCGGTAGGTCTCGCCGGGGTGCTGGACGCTCACCGGTGTTCCTTACTGCCTTGCCGCGGGAGAAAGCCGCGCAGTTGGGATCTGGTACGCGGCCCGGTTGTCCATTGAGCGCAGGTACCAGCTCACAGCTGAGCCTATTGCGGTGTTGCTTTGGTGGCTGATGTCGGTCATGAGCTGCCTCATTGTCGCTACGCTGGCTGTTGGAACCCCGAGTGTCCCATCTGTGGGACGACAGTGATCAAGGGGGTGGGATATGACGGCCGACGAGGCCCTTGAGGCGCTGCTCGGTGACCGGCGCGCCGACGATCCGACCGCCGACCTGCTCGAAGCCCTCAGGGAGGCGATGCGACGCCGGGAGCAGAACACTGCCCACGGTGGCGCCGTCATCGCCGCCCTGGTTGACGCTGGCCTGAGCTACCGCGACATCGAGCAGGCCACCGGGATCCCACGGGCCACCGCACAGCGGTGGGCGGTCCCGCCGAAACGTGCCGATGAGAGCGACTGAGCCCGTACCGGTTGACGGACACCGCCGGCGGGACTGTCGCCCGTCAGGCAGCCCGTCGCATGGGTTCGTTCAGGGCGTCCGCGACATTGTCGGCGAAGGTGAAGCGCTCGCGCAGTCCTACGGCGTCCAGTGCCCAGTTGATGGTCTGGGAGCTGCACACCAACCGCAGGTCGCGGTCTTCTCGGGTGGCGAACTCATTGACCTCGACCAGCCCTGACAGCCCGGCAGATCCCAGGAACCGCACACCATCGAGGTCCACGACCACGAGCTGGACCACGACCAATTGTGCGGTCAGAAAAGCGGCCAGGTCCGGCGCGGTCGGCGCGTCGATCTCGCCCACGACCGTGACCACACGAGCGTCGGGACCGTGCTGGGCCGCGTCCAAGCCCAGGATGTCGGACGACAACGGTCCTGCCCTGTTCAGGGTGCAGGGTAAAAATGCCATCTCCAGCTCCCTTCTTGCAGCTTCGGTGGTGTCCCGAAGAGACGCCGAGTCTGGCATCAGCTTCGGACCGTAGGTCGCTGTCAGTTACCCCGTCTCACTCAGGAGCAAACATAGGTTCTCGGCGGCACCGGCTGATTCACAGGGCGACACGCATTTGCTGTAACACGCGAGCTGCGCTGACCCGCTGCTGCCGACCCTGGTCCGCCGCAAGACGCTCAACGAGGGGTTCAGACAGGCGGCCTCGCACAGCGAGACACCAGCCGCTGCGTACGGTGACAGCCATGGGACATGGCGGGCATCATGACGCAACCGCGTCCGGGGCGGACGACGTGCTGAACCAGCTCGCCGAAGCGATGTCGGGCCTCGGCTCCAGTGAACTCCAGGATGTGTTGCAGCGGGTACTCGCTGGCGGGGCGGTTGGCGTCGATCCGTTCATGCGAACGCCGCCACCCTCACGACGGCGCCCGCGCCGCCTCGATGTCGTCGCCTATCGGGTCCGTATCGATCTCAAGGGCACCAAACCGCCGCTGTGGCGTCGTCTCCAGGTCGCGTCCGACCTGTTCCTCGACGACTTTCACGACGTTGTCCAGGCAGCGTTCGGCTGGACCGACAGTCATCTGCATCGATTCGGGTGTGGGCCGGAGTACTACAGCCACGACACGGAGTACTACCTGTGCCCATTCGACGTGGAGGAGGGCGAGACCGGCGTCCCCGAGGACCAGGTGCGCCTCGACGAGGTGCTGGTTGAGATCGGCGACAAGCTGTTCTATTCCTACGATTTCGGTGACGACTGGCAGCACACCATCAAGCTGGAAGCCGTCGTGTGCCACGAGGAATCCGCGCCAAGGGTCATCTGCACCGCCGGGAGGCGTCCCGGACCTGCCGAGGATTGCGGCGGCGTCTACGGCTACGAGATGACACGACATCGCAGCTCGACGTTCCCGAGCCGCTCGCCGAGCTCGTCCACGCCGTCCGGACCAGAAACGGCAAACAACGACTGCGCCGGCTGATCCGCGACGCTGCCTTGGATCAGCCGGTGCAGGTCGACACCGAAACCGCGGCCCGGATGGTCCGTCCCTATGCGTGGCTGCTGGATCGCGTCGGCACCGATGGCATCACGCTGACCGGTGCTGGTTACCTCCCGCCGGTCCATGTCGAAGCCGCAGTGACAGAACTCCACTTGGGGAAGGAGCGGATCGGCAAGGGAAATCGCGAGAGCCAGGCATCGTAACCCGCGGCGGCACCAGAAAACTCCACTACCTGCGCACCCATGCCCGCACCACTGTCGTCCTGCGCGCCGGCTGGAAGTGGGCCGCGGTCGAGGGCACAGCCGAGTTGGCGGGTCCTGACGACCCGCTCGCCGGAGTGGATACCCCGCGACTACGGATGCTTCTTCGGGAGATCTTCACCGCCGCCGGAGGTCAGCACGACGACTGGGACACCTATGACCAGACGATGGCCGCCGAGCGCCGCACCGCAGTGCTCGTCACACCTGAACGCGTGTTGACCAATCGATGATCTATCGTGAAGCGACCGTTGTAGGCTGCGGGATCATCGTTGTCGGCGTTACTGCCAGCGGTCAGCGTGCTCCTGGTTGACGTCGAGATCGGGCTGCTCGGCATAGCTGAAGGTGACCGGAGCGACCTCGGTGCGCGGGTGGTACGAAGGGTCGAGCCGGACGAGGTCCCACTCGTTGATCCAGGCCCGCACGTACTGGCGCATCCGGGTGGTACCAAGCCGTTCCAGGCCGGTCACGTCAGGGGCGTTCCAACCGAAGGCCTCGGAGTGCAGGGCCTTGAGCCGCTGGTAGGCGTAGTTGAGCTCGTCGGTGTCGGGGGCCGTGAGCAACAGCATGTCGCGCTCGATCAGACCCATGGCGGTCTCGGCTCGGGTGGCGATCTCGTCCCATTCGCTTGCCTGCTTGGCGCGCAGCTTCGCCGGGACCACCTGCCGGTCGTTCTTCGCCGTGAGCACGGCGGCGTCGAAGTCATCGGTCATGGCCAACACGGTCGCGAGCGGCGACGCGGGGTCGTCGGTGTCGGGTTGCAGCCAGCCGGCCAGCTCGGCGTAGGAGCGGCCCCGTTGCTGCAAGGTATAGCGTCCGATCAGCTCGACCTCGTCGAACAGCAGCACCCAGCCCTCGCAGCCGGCGGCGACGAGCAGCCGGGCCAGGAATCGGAACCGCTGACGGGCCAGCTCCCGCGCGGGCACCGCGGCCAGCGCCGGACGGCTCAGCCCGGCGAACTTGGCGTGCCGGCGGACCTCAGCGACGGCGAGGCGGTCCCCCGACCAGAACCGGACGATCGCATCGGCGAAGTTGTCCTCGCCGGCCTGCACCCGCGGGAGCAGGGTCAGCGTCAAGGGGAACCACTCGTCGACCGGGGCACCGGCGCCACCGGCCCAGCGCATCAGCTCGGCGAAGGCCGGGCTGTCGGGATCCAAGCCCGCGGCCGCCTCGGCCACCGCGCCGACCGACCCGTCGGGCAGCACCGCGGACTCAACTGCAGCGCGTAGCACCTTGGCCGGGTCGTGCAGCGGCGTCTCCTTGCTGACCACGATCCGGCTCACCGTGTACCCGCGATCCAGGCCCAGGTGGGTCAGGTGCTCCAGGACGTGGCTCTTGCCCGCGCCGAACCCACCACCGAGCAGCAGTCCTCGTGGGCAGGTGCGTACCTGGCCGATCCCGTCGATCAGGGTGGTGAAGCGGTCCTCGATGTCGGACTGGCCACTGCCCAGCGCGGCCACCGCGTCCCTACTCGGCACCCCCGACCGCAGGGCCTCGACCGCGCGCCGCGCCGCGAGCCGGCCCGAGGTGTTCATCGGACCACCTCCAGGCGGGTTTCCAGCCGGACCAGGGCGGCGAACGGGTTGGCGCGGCGACGGTCGCGGATCTCGTCGATGACCCGCAGGTGCAGGGCACTGTAGGCGGGCAGGCCGCGGGTGTCGTCGGTGACCAGCTCGGGTGGCACCGTCACCGCCACGAACGCGCCACGCAGATTGTCGGTGGCGTCGACGAGCTGGCGCAGCACCTCGTAGGCGTCGAGCACCGCGGCCTTGCTGTAGTAGTGCCCGGCTCGCTGTTCCAGCGGGGGGCGGCGGGCGACCGCAAGCCGGCTCAGGTCGACATCCAGTACGAGACCAGACCCCGTGACGCGGGCCCGCCACGCCGCCAGCGACACCAGCAGCGCCCGCGCGTTGTGCCGCGCGACCCGTCCGTACAGCGAGGCCGACTTCAGCATCCGCAGGGCGACAGGCTCGACCCGCAGCCAGGCCAGCACCGCGTCCCGTTCGGCGTGCAGGACATCGCCGGTGCCCAGCTCGCACTGGCACAGCCGCAACACCGCCAGCCGAAACTCCCGGTCCAGCGACGGATCGCGCAGCAACGCGGCCTCCAGGTGCCGGCGCATGCTCCGAGCAGCCTCCGGCACGGCGACGTCGTGGTGCGCGGCGACCGTGGCCACAGCCAGCTCGTCAGGCGCGGAAGGTGGCAGGCCCAGCGACTCCCACCCGGCGCGCACCTGGCGTCGCGCGAGATCGCACCAGTCGACCTGGCTGGCGACGGCCGCGAAGACCTGGTCGATCAGGTGCACCCGGCGATCCGCCGCGTCCACCCCGACGCACAGATATCCCTCCGCGTCTGCGATGGACGTCAGGCTGCGATGCCAGCGCATCGCGACCTCGTCGCTGCCGGCCACGACGAAGCGCACCGCGGCCCCACCGGCGCGGACGTAGTCGCCCAGGTACTCCTTGGACACGAACTCGGCGTACTCCTCGGGCCCCAGCCCGATCCCGCCCGCGGGCAGGCCGCCGCGGATCTCGCTCACCCTGGGTTCTCCTCACTGCGGTCCGACTCACTGCGGTCCGACTCACTGCGGTCCGATTCGACCGCGATGCCCCAGTACCGCTGTTGCTGCCCGCTCATGGCCACCGTGGTGAGCACACCGGCCTGCCGAGTGCCCGAACTCGCCGCCCAGCGCAACCGCCGGCCGCCGGGACCAGTGGTCTCCCCGCTTTGGTCGAGCAGATAGAGATCACGGGCGAACTCCGCGCGGGTGTAGTCCCGGGACTGCCCAGGCAGCAACGTCAGCGCGTTGTAGACCTCAAGCAGCCGCACCACCGTGCCCGGCGGCTTGCCCTGCCCGGCGACGACGAGATCGTAGGCGCCGACCAGGCTCGCCAGAAACGGCGCCGCCTTGAACCGGGGCCCGGCCCGCTGCGCCCTGGCGAGCTGGGCGACCACGACCGACGGTCGGATCCCGCGGGCCCGCTTGCGGTCGATCTCCAGCGCGGCGTCGCCGGGCAAGACCCGCACGATCGACGGGTAACACAGCAGCCGGTCGTCCTCGGCGAACATGGCGACGTCCGCGGTTTCGGCCGCGGCGAGCAACTCCTTGGCGTAGGCACCGGAGGCGAGCATGTCGACTTCGTCGACGTCGTAGGCAGCGGTCGCTGTGCCCACCCGCTTCACGACGTCACCGGCCATCGCCTGCACCACGTCCAGAGCCCGGTGCAACTCCCGCACCTGGCCCGACGCGGCTGCAGCGCGGGCGCGCTTGAGCTCACGGGCCAACGAGGCGACGGCCTTGCTGCTGGCCTCCACCGCACGCTCCACCCTAGCGAGCGTGCCCTCCAGGCCGGTCGCGTCCTGGCTGCTGCCTGCTTCCTCGTCCTGCATGGGCGACAGGGTAGCCAACGGCTCGCCGCACGATGCCCCGCCATCCGCGACGACGCCCGCCGTTCCAGGCCTGCGCGCCGTGCGGCGAGTCCGCGGGCTGGCGTAGCGGTCCCAGCCAGGAGAGCAGCCCTACTGTCGATCCTTCGATGGCCGACGCCAGGCGCGACAAGGGTTAGGTCACCAGGGTGGCGCGGGCATCCCGTCCCGTCGGACGCTCCCGTTAGGTGGGACGCCCGCTGTGCTTGGCCACCGTGGTCAGGGCATCCGCCACCGTCTGAATCTTCACTTCGGCTGCGGAGGGGCTGAGGTGTGCGACGGGCAGGTCGATGCCGTCGATCCGTAGCGCTTCCGACTGACACCCGCGCCCTTCGAGACCGATACCGGCCGCATAAGTTGCGTTCGCTCGAACCTGTAGGAGGACGCTGGCCGATGACCACGGTGAATGATCGGGCTCTCGGTTCCCGACTGCGCGAGGCGCAGGCCCCGCGTTGGCCGACGGTGATCGTGCTGACCTGCTACGCGGCGCTGGCGTTGTTCCTCACCTGGTCGTGGTGGACACCGCTGGGGATGCGGATCACCGGGATCAACGGTGGCGACATGACGCTGTTCGCCTGGCTGCTCGACTGGACGCCGCACGCGGTGTTTCACGGCCAGTTCCCGCTGTTCAGTGACAGGTTGAACGCGCCGGCGGGCGTCAACTTGATGTGGAACAACGGCATGGTCCTGCCGGGCCTGCTGTTCGCCCCGGTCACCTGGCTGTTCGGTGGGCTGGCCACAGTCATCGTGGTTACCACCCTCGGCCTGGCCGGCTCGGCTGCGTCCGCGTACTGGTGCGTTCGCTCGATGTCGGTGCGGGTGCTGCCGGCCGCGCTGGCCGGCCTGCTTTTCGGCTTCAGCCCGGCGATGATGGCCCAAGCGCTGGGCCATCCCGACCTGGTCTTCAACGTGCTACCGCCGATGCTGATCCTGCTCGCCGTACGCATCATGATCAGCGAGGATCCGCCGCTGAAGCTGGCCGTGCTACTCGGCGTGACCGCGGGCGCGCAGGTGTTGATCGGTGAGGAGGTGCTGTTCGGCACCGGCGTGGTCCTCGTGCTGTTCCTGCTCATGCTCGTGATCAGCTACCCGAGGGTGGTGTTGGGTCGGGCCCCCGTGCTCGCTGGTAGGGCGCTGGTGGCGTTGGGCGCCTTCGTGCTCGTCGCCGGGATACCGCTGGGCTATCAGCTGCTGGGTCCGCTGCGGCAGCACAGCAGCCCGTTCAACACCTCGTACTACTCGACCGACCTGGCCGGCTACGTGGTGGCGACGAGGCTGCAGGTGTTCGCCTCGGGCTCGGCCATCGCGCGAGCCAAGTCCTTCGCCGGTGGGCTCGAGGAGCACACCGCCTATCTGGGCTGGCCCCTGATCGTGTTGTGCCTGCTGGTGCTGGTGCTGCGCTGGCGCAATCCCCGGGTGCGCATCCCGCTGCTGGTGGCGCTGGTGGTGGCGGTACTGGCGTTGGGTGAGCAGCTCACCATCTTCGGTGCGAAGCGGGGCGTCTTCCTGCCGTGGAAGCTGGTCGACGAGCTCCCCGGGTTCGAGCACGTCCTCACGACCCGGTTCGCTCTGTTCACCGCAGGGTTGATCGGTACGGCGCTGGCCTTCGCGCTGAACGACGCGTTCGATCATCCGCCCGCGGTCGGGGTGGCCGGGCTGGCCGCGGTGACGATCGCATTCATCCCGCTGATCCCGGCCCCGCTGCCGGGTAGCGACGCACCGGGGGTGCCGGCGTTCTTCGCCGATCGGGCGGCCGAGGACCTGGCCTGTCCCGGCGGCAGTGCGCTGATCCTGCCCTTCCCTCAGTCGGGCTCCACCGATCCGATGCTGTGGCAGCAGGCGGCCGGGATGTCCTTCGCGATGCCGGGCGGCTACTTCATCGGCCCCGGCTCCGACGGGCATGCCTATGTGGGCGGCCAACCGAGCAGGACGGGTTCGCTGTTCCACGACATCATGGTCGACGGCCGGCCGCGGCAGGTGACCTCGCAGATGCGCGGTGACTTCGTCGCCGCGCTGCACCGGTGGAAGGCGTGCACGGTCGTGCTGGGTCCGGCGCGGAACTTCGACGTGTTGCGCAGGCAGACCACCGAGCTCATCGGCAAGGAACCCGAGGCGGTGGACGGCGTACTGCTGTGGCGCGATCTGTCCGGCGTACCGGCCACATGAGGCCGGGGTCCCGATAGTGCGTCATGCGTTCTGGCGGCGCGAGCGGGCGATCAGGTGCGCCACGCCCCGCCAGCCGAGCAGGAACAGTGCCAGGCTCGCGCCGGCGACAAGCACGAACGTGAGCGGCAGCCGATGGGTGAAGGCCGCGCGTACGCCGAAACCGACAACCACGGTACCGACCCAGACGACCACCCCGACCGGCAGCCGCAGCGGCGTGCGCCACGCCCGGCCAACCAGCCATCCGGCGAGCAGCCCGAGCAGGAACGGCACCGCAGTGATCAACACCCCGAGTGCATTGACTCCTTCGGCGTGGGAGGTTCGCCCCACGGCGGCGAACACCAGCACCGCGAGCACATCGGCGCTGGCGGCGAGCGTTACCGTCGCTGGGCGGACGGCCTGCGTGGTCACACCGGCAGCCTATTGCGGTGGCTGTGGGTTCCACGGTTTAGAGGGCACCCTGGTGAACCCCTCAGGGGCGGACGTGTCCGCCGGAGGCGCCGGGGGTGCCTCGGAGGTAGGACGGCTCTCGGTGTGAGGTGCAGGGACTGCGGCGCGTCCCTGAGTGCCACTGCCTGCCGATCGGTGCGGTGGCGGGCTCGGGGGAAGTGCAGCAGGCGGCGGTGCCGCGGGAGCCATCGGTGGAGGTTCCGGGCTCCCGGTTGCTTCGGGAGTGGCCACCTGTGCCGCCGGAGCAGTCACCGGGGCGACGCCAGTCACCGTTGGTGCGGCCGCCGGGACGGTGGGCAGCACAGGCTGCACACGCGGGGCCGTCGTCGTCTGGGGCGCGGTGACCTGCCCGCTGCCCGTCCGGTTCGACGATCCCCCGGTCAGGAAGTACACCACCGCGGCTCCCACCAGCCCCAACACGACGACTGCCAGCACCGCGATCCCGAGGGTTCGCTTGGACCGGGACTCCGGCACCTCGCTCTGGAACACCTCGGGGCCCAGGCGCAGCCAGTCGCTCTGCTGCTCGGCGATGGGCGGCGGCTCCAACTCGGCCCAGGGCGGCGTCGAGCCTTCGCTGCGCTCGTCGAGAGACGGGTCGCGGAGGGCGGTGTCGCGCCCGACCGCACCGATGACCTGCGTCGGCGCCTCCTGGGTCGAGGTCTCCCAACGAAACGCCGGCGGAAACGGGCTGGCCGGCTCGGGAGCGCCATCCGCAGGTGACTCGTTCGGCATCACGCCGTCACTCCCTAGGACTCTCTTCGGTTCCGGTCTCGGTCGGTGTCTGCCCCGCACAAACGCGGTCATGCTAGCCGTGCCCATCCCCTGCGGGTTAGCCTCCCTCGAGCGACTCGCCGTTGATGGTCACTGACAGCCACCGCCCGTGACGCCTATCCTTCGCCTCGAGAACCCTTCAATCGGAGGATCTGATGGGCAAGCGCCCGCCGAAGTGGGTAGGTCGAGCAGCGGCGTTGCTGGCGGGCATGGTCGGGGTGGTGATAACTGTCCCTTCGACCGCGTCCGCCGGCCAGGTCACGATCTTCAATGGCGCGGCGCCGGCCACCGGCGCGGGCGATTACGTTGCCTTGGGCGACTCCTACTCTTCCGGAGTCGGCACGGGCGTCTACGACCCGGCAAGCGGGGCCTGTGCCCGCAGCCCGCTGTCTTACCCGCCGCTGTGGGACGCCGAGCACCACCCGGCCAGTTTCGAATTCGTCGCCTGCTCCGGGGCCAAGACCGCCGATGTGCTCGCCAACCAGATCTCGGCCCTGCAGCCCGCCACCGACCTGGTGACGATCACTATCGGCGGCAACGACGCGGGCTTCGGGCCCGTGTTGCAGACCTGCACAGCCGCGCAAAGCGACAGCACGTGCATCGCCGCGGTCGACGCCGCGGAGGCCTTTGACCGGTCCGTGCTGCGGGACCGGCTGGCCCGCACGTACGCCGCGATCCGCCAGGCCGCGCCGCACGCCCAAGTGGTCGTGCTCGGCTATCCGCGACTGTTCGATCTCGCGCCGAGCTGCGCTGACCCCCGGGTGCCGAACGTGGCCCGCCGCACCAAGCTCAACGAGGGCGCCGACGTGCTCGATGGCGTCATCCAGTCCGTTAGCCAGCAGTTCGGGTTCTACTTCGGCGATGTGCGAGACCAGTTCGCCAGCCACGGGGTGTGCTCAGCCGACCCGTGGATCAACGACCCGAGCGTGCCCACCGCCGTCGGGCCGTATCACCCCACCCAGGCGGGTTACCGCAGCGGCTACCTGGTCGCACTGGACATAGTCACCGCACGCGGCGGCCCGGCAGCCAGATCGCAGCTCGCGGAGCCTCGGACGTACCCGGCCCCGCCGGCGCTGGAAGTTCCAAGACCAGCTCGCCGACGTGACGGGATACCCGCTTCGCACCTCCTCCTGCGTCAGGCCAGCTGACCTGACGCAGCAACGATCGAAGGTGCTGCGGCCGCATCAAGCTAGGCCGGCCGGGAACTCACGGGGCGCCGGGGAGGGTGGGGAGGCCGATGCCGCCGGGGACGGGAACGAGGCCGCCGCCGGGGGCGGGAGTGGGGCTAGGGGAGGGGGTGGTCGGCGGGTCCGTCGGGTCCGAACCCGGGGCCGGCGCCGGGTTGCTGGGGCTGTCCGGCTGGGCCATAGCAGGGCTTGCTCCGACTATCTCCACGCCGGCCACGCCCGTTGCCGTCGCCAGCAGCAGGGACAAGCTCGCCGCCCTGATCACCTTTCGAACCGTGCTGCGCTCCATAGTTACTCCCTGTAGTCGTTTGACCCGATTTGGTCACCGCGGTTGATATCATGCTGAGGCGAGTGACGCCCTTTCGGGGGGTGCACTGCTTCCAACGCGAAAGCACCCACTCGGTGACGGATGCGGCGCCAGATGGACTGGATGGACTACGCCCTGGAATGGGCCCGCAGCCTCGTCGCGCGCCGCCTCAGCTCGCCACGCCCACCACGTGACGCAGGCTTTCGGTGGCCACCCGCCCTTCCGATCACGACGTCCTGCGCGCCCTGCTGGAGCTCCCGGTGACGCTGCACGACCCGTTCACCGAAGCCGCCCACCCCAGAACTGGGTCGCATCCTCGCCAGCGCCGACCCGGGCCGGCTCGCTACGATAGGGGGAGCTGACGCATCAACTCTTCAGCGGCACATTCATCACCACTGCCGCAGCGACTTGCTTAGCTACCTGGCACGACTGTTGCGGGTTGTTGTTCAACTCTTTCGACTCGTAGTTGATCGAGACGCTCTGCCGCTCTGCGAGTTTGATGTCAACGTCACAGATGGGCAGGTCCGTGTTTGTCCTCGACACGAGGGCGGGATAGCCGGCGATATCAGTGAGCTCGAAGGAGGGAAGGCCGCGATCCTGGTTGTAGGCGGCTTCTAAGGTTGGGTTGTTGGTGAAGACGCTGATGGAAACCCGCCTCACCGTGTATAGATCAGGCGTGGTACTTGTCCACGCGCAGAACACCGTGCCGAAAAGGCCCTCCGATGGTGACGGCGGCAGATCGAGACCGAATCCTTTCGCCTCTTGCGACGTCAGTAGATCGCATGTTCGGTGGGCAATGGCAGCAACATCGCGCGGGTTCTTCACCGGTGAAATCGGGCCTGCCGCCTGCCTGGGACTCGATCGGACGGGTTCCGGTGGCGTGCCGGTGCCGCAACTCGCGAGCAGGACCACTGAACCGGCGGCAATCCAGGTCGCGGCCCATCGGATCCTCATCTGGGGGTCGGGCTTCGATCGAGAAGCCTTGCGCGAGCACAGGGTTCAACGGGCTCCCTAGCCTGGACGCGCCGGTAGCGCTGGCGGCGCTGGTCGACTGATTGCCGCTACTCACCGTGTTCCCCTTGATCTTTGGTGGGCACGTGAGCGCAGGAGTCTGCCACTACTGGCGGATTCGTATCAGATCGGGGCGTGGTGGACGTGGGGGTCCGCACAGCCATGGTCGTGGATGAATTTCTGGGATGCCGCTGGTCACGTAGGTGTCGGCGAACGTGGTAACGGGACCCTCGTGATTTTGAGCATGTGTCAGGTATGACAATTCTCGCGAACGTTGTCATGAGCGGCACGTCCGCACGCTGCCACCCCCCTTCCCCCGAAGGTAACTGACAGTCACATCATCCGCGCGCCGGGCTTGGAAACGGTGAGCATCAATGCGGTGTAGCACCGGCAATACCGCCGCTACACTCGGACAGTGCACACCGAAGTCTCCGGCTGAATGAGATGCGGTCCCGGTGATAGCCCGCCTGGCAATCGCAGCATTGACGATCATCCTGCTTGGCGTGGCCGCCGGACTGGGCGGCGCGCTGGTGCTGCCGAAAACCTACGGAGCCCGCTCGGAGATACTCTGCTCCATCAGCCAGAACCCGCGCAACGACCCGCTGAAGCAGGATCGCGAGCTATCCACCCAGCTGGTCTATCTGAGGAGCCGGGCTGTGCTCGGCCCGGTCGCGCAGAAGCAGGGGCGGCAGTTCGACGATCTCGCACAGGACGTCAGCGTGCAGGTCCTGAACAACAGCGAGGTCATCCAGGTCGAGGCCCACGGTGTCACCAGGCTGGCCGCATTGCAGACACTGCAGGCCATCGTGACGGGATACCTGGCCTTCATCAGCCGGCCCACCGGGGCGTCGCGCAACCTCGACACCCAGCTCGCTGACGCCCACACGAACACCACCCAGCTGCAAACGCGGGTGCAGCAACTCACCACTGCGGTATTGGGCGGCACCGCCACCCAGACTTCCCTCGACGATGCCCGGGCGCAGCTCACCGCATCGTTGGACCTGGAAAAGGCGATTCGGGCGCGGATCGGTGAGCTCGATCTCACCGGCCAGGTGGGACCGTCCGCCCAGATACTGACCCCGCCCTACGCGATGCCCGACCCGGTGTTCCCGCAGCCACTCGTCGCTGCCGCAACCGGCGCCTTGGTCGGCGTACTCGTCGCCGGAGCGGTCGTGGGGATCAATGCTCGGCGCCAAGCGCTCTCCCGCATCTGATGCATCAGACTGCGCCTCACGTATAAGACTGGACGCCATGAGCCTGACAATCGGCGGCGGTCCGCTGTCCTCCCGCCCGCGCGACACCGTGAACTATCGCATCGACGGCCCCGCGCATCGGCTGCTGTTCGAGCCCTTCCCCCGACGGGTGCGGGCGGTCTTCGGCGGTGCGACGGTGCTGGACACCACCAGCGGCATGCTGCTTCACGAGAGCAACCTGCTCCCGCAGCTCTACCTGCCGCGCGACGACGTCCACGACGACCTGCTCACTCGCACCGAGCACCGCACGCACTGCCCGTTCAAAGGTGACGCCAGCTACTGGTCGGTTGCGGTGAACGGCCAGACGGCGGACAACGCCCTGTGGTCCTACCTCGATCCGCTGCCCGAGGCGGGCTGGCTATGCGATCACGTGGCGCCGTACTGGGACTCGATGGACGCCTGGTTCGACGAGGATGAGGAGGTCGGCGGGCACCTGCGCGATCCCTATCATCGAGTCGACGTCCGCTCCACCAGCCGGCACGTGCGGGTGATGGCCGGTGACGACGTGATCGCCGAGTCCCGGCGTGCGGTGGTGCTGTCCGAGACTGGTCTACCCAACCGCTTCTACCTGCCGACCGACGATGTGCGCGGCGAGGCGCTGAAGTTGTCCGCGACGCACACCGTCTGCCCGTACAAGGGCACCGCGTCCTACCACAGCCTGCGTACCACGTCGCGGCTCATCGCCGATGCGGCCTCGTGCTACCCGGAGCCGTTGGACGGAGCGCGGGCCATCCGTGGCTACCTGTGCTTCGCCGCTGAAGGGGTGAAGACCTGGGTGGACGATGTTGCCTGCCCTTAGCTCCGCGCGGCGGGAACGGGAACGGGATCGGGAGGCCGCGGCGCGCCGCGATCGATGGCGAGCCCGGTGACCGCGCCGTCCAGCCGGCGCAGGAACCGCACGGCGGTGGCGTGCTCGGGATCGACGGCGAGGTCCTCCGCGGTGTCGAGCAGTTCCGTGGCGTCGGTGAGCTCCACGCGGTCGGGGGGGTCCGGTGGCTGCCCGAGCAGCGCCCCCAGGGCGCGCACGTTGGCACGCACCGCGCCAGCCGCGCGGGTCAGCGCCAGCCCTGCCGGCCCCGGCGCCTCGGCTGCCTGGGTGGCCAGCCGGGCCAGGCCGCGGGCGTAGCGGTCGCAGGCCGCCAGCGTGCGCATTGTGCGGCGGAAGCCGCCCCGACCGGACAGACCGGTCAGTCCGGTGGTCAGCGGTCGGGCCGCGGTGCGCAGCGTGAGCAGGGTCTGGTCAAGCTTGCGGGCTTGGCTGAGCAGCCGCTGCGCACCGGCGTCCCCGCCGCCCACCAGGTCACGCACGGCGGCGTCGAGGAGCTCGTCGAGCCCGGACAGGAACTCGGCGACGTGCCCGGACACCGTGCCGCGGGTGCTGCTGGGCAGCACCAGGGACGCGACGGCGATCCCGATCACCGCACCGGCGGCGGTCTCCTCCAGCCGCAGCACCAGCACGCCGATGCTGAACTGGCCGAGTAGTCCATAGAGCAGCGCGAGCACGGTGGTGAGCCAGAACATGAACAGTCCCTGCGATACCCGCAAGACGTAGAAGCCGAGGAACACGCAGCCGAACAGGGCGATCAGCGAGGCGACCGTGTTGCCGCCGACCGCCACCGCCACCCCGATCCCCGCCACGACCCCGGCCAGCGTCCCGACGATCCGCTGCCAGCCACGGGAGAGGATCTCCCCCCGGGAGGTGGTGTTGGTGAACACGATGAACGCGGTGATCACCGCCCAGTACCAGCGACTCGGGGAGATGAGCTCGCCCGCGACGATCGCCAGGCTGGTCGCCACCCCGACCTGGACGGCTTGCCGGGTGCTGGGGTGCAGGCCGGGCTCGGCGGTGTCCTGGTCGGGTTCGTCGTCGCTGCCCGGCTCCTCGATTGCGGCGAGCTCTGGGGCCTCGCGGGAACCGGCGTCGCACATCGCGAGGCTCGCCCGGTGAATCGCGGCGCCCAGCCGCCGCGACGGGGAGTCGCCGTTGCGGCCGGCCACGGGGTCGGACACCTCGGCGACGCCCAAGCGGTCCCGGAGCTGGGTCAGGGCCGTCACCAAGGCGGCGCGCTCGTCCGCGGCTACCGGGTGCTCGGAGCACACGAGCTGTTCCGCGGCGCCCACCAGCCGCTCCACTGTGAGCTCCGCGTCGAAGATCCGCAGCGCCAGCGTCCGGTTGGGAACACCCGGCCAGGCCTGCTCGGCGTCGGTTCCCTCCAGGATGTCGGCCACCAGCAGTGCGGTCTCGTTGAGCCGGGCCAGGCGCAGCCGCAGCGGCCGGCCCCCCGGTTTGGGCAGCCGCCCGGCGGCGACCGCTTCGCCCACCCCGTCGACGACGGCGGCAGCGCGGGCCCGGAACGCCGCGACCGTGCGGCGCAGCGTCCGCTCCGGTCGTTCGGCGAACACGACGCCGCGCAGCACCAGCGTGCACGCGGTACCCACCACCAGCGCGAGCACCAGCCACGGCAGCTGCTCGGGCCGGGCGCCAAGAAACTGGGTGAAGAAGTAGGACTGGAACCCGACCTGGCCCAGCGCGGTGGCGCGCGGCCCGAACCGCCGCACGGACACCGCGACCACCATGATCGCGACGAACACCACGTCGGCGACGATGCGGTGCCCGGTGAGCAGCGTGCCCAGCGACACCGCGGCCGCCGCCGGTACCGGCAGCAGCACAGTGGTCAGGCGCTGCGCGCCGGCTTCCGGGTCGGTGACCGAGATCGCGGCCACCATGCTCACGATGACACCAAGCAGCACGGCGGTGACGGGCTGACCGGTGAGCCGGGCGATGCCGGTCATCACCGCCAGCGAGGCGACCATGCTGGCGGTGGCAGTGCCGGCCAGCCGAAGCCGCAGCAGCCCGGGATCCGACGCGACCAGCGCGTCGCGCAGCCGTCTGACGAGAGCGGGGGGCGCGGCCACCGTACCGATGCTGGCACGGGCGAGCGCAGCGACGCGACATCAACCGGCTCGTCACGATGCGTGATGCTCGTCGTTGCTCTTGGTAGTCGGCGGGATCACGGCGCTGCGAGGAATACCGGACATGTCCAGACGTCGATCGCCAGCCGCGGCCGTCCTGGTGATCGCACTGGCGCTGGCTGCGGGGCCGCCTGCCGCAGCGCAGACGGCCGATGAGCCGGAGTGCCCGATCTGGCTGGCCTGCCGTTTCACCCCGGCCGCATACGCCCAGACCGATCCGGCCAATCCCACCAAGTACGGCAACTACCACAAGGCCGACCGGCCGCGCGACGGCGACGACATCCGCTACATCGTCATTCATGACACCGAGGAGACCTACGACCGCGCCATCGCCAGGTTTCAGGACCCGCACACCGGAGTCTCGACGCACTACCTGATCCGGTCCTCCGACGGCGAGATCACCCAACTCGTCCACACCAGGGATATCGCCCACCAAGCTGGCAACTATTGGTTCAACATGCACTCCATCGGCATCGAGCACGAGGGCGTCCTCGTCGACGGCGCCCATTGGTACACCGAGGCGATGTATCAGTCCTCCGCACGGTTGGTGCGTTACCTCGCGGCGCTACCACATCCCACTGGACCGGGAGCACATCCTGGGCCACGAGGAGATACCCGGCATCACGCCGGGTGGAGTGGCCGCGATGCACTATGACCCCGGCCCGTACTGGGGCTGGGCGCACTACTTCGACCTGCTGGGCGCGCCGCTGCGCGGTGCGCCGTCGCACGGTGCGGCTCTGCTGGCCGCGCGCGTCACCGGCCCGCCGGTGCTGACGATCGCGCCGCGCTTCGACACCAACGTCGAGCCGCTGCGCAGCTGCGCCGGCGGCCGCTGTGCAGACCTCCCGCCGCAGGGCAGCAACGTCGTCTACCTGCGCACCGAGCCCAGTGCCGACGCCCCGCTGGTCGGGGACCCGGGGCTGCACCCGGACGGTTCGCCGGGCACCACCGGGGTCGCGGACTGGTCGGCCAGGGCGGTCGCTGGCCAGTCCTTCGTCGTGGCGCAGCGCCGCGGCAAGTGGACGGCGATCTGGTTCGGTGGCCGGCTAGCCTGGCTGGAGGATCGCCAGAGCCGGGTGAGCCCACTGGGATACGGCGCGCTCATCACGCCCCGCCCCGGGCGCTCGGCCATCCCGGTCTACGGCGCCGCCTACCCGGAGGCCGCCGCCTACCCGCCGACGGTCCCGGTGACCACAGTTGTGCCGCTGCAGTACACGATCCCCGCCGGCCAGGTCTACCTCGGCGTCGAGCGAGGCTACGGGACTACTACTACGCGACGTTCGAGGGCGGCAATATGCCGGACAACCGCACGCTGGTCGTGGGCAACCGACGCTTTGTAAAGATCTCCTTCAACCACCGGCGCGCCTTCGTCGACGCCGCAGACGTCGTCATCCTGCGCTGACGCCTTGGCTAGCCGATCGTTCCGGCTAAGCGAGGGTTAGCTGGTGCCTGCGGCGAAAGTCCATGCGCTTAGGAGTCACTGGCGGATTCGTATCAGGTCGGGGGCGTGGTGGAGGGGGTTGCGGCGTGGGGGGCCGCCCAGCCATGGTGGTGGGTGGAATTCTAGGATACCGTTGGTCATGTCGATTCGCCAGTGGGAATGGTGGACGAGTTTGTGGTGGCGGCCGCAGAGCGCCACGCAGTTTCCGACGCTGGTGGGACCTTCATCGGCCCAATGGACGCAATGGTGGATATCGCACCAACGGGCCGGTACAGAACACCCGGGGAAAGCGCACCCGCTGTCTCGGACGATCACCGCTCGGCGGATCGCAGTAGGCACGGTGTAGCTGGCCCGCCCGATATCCAGCGGCTCACCGCGGGCACCGAGCACCACCGGAATGACCCGCGCATCACACGCGATGCGGCGGGCGATGTCGGCGTTGATGGGACCGCCGAACGCGAGTGTTGCCGCGCCGATCCGGCCTTGGAGTACGGGCAGGCTGATGGTGACCACGACCTGGGGGTGTTCCCCGCCTTCGGTGGGCAGGTCACCGGCCTGCAGTGACCGTTGGGCGAGGTCGACCAGGGCGTCGGCGTCGCGCTGCGCGCCGGTGCGCAGGTCGATTTCGGTGTCGGTGGCCGGGCGGGGCGCGGCCAGCGGGCTCAGTGCCGCGCGGAGGATCTCGGTGGCTTCGCGGTCGAGCCATCCGGCCAGCTCGTAGCCGCCGTCGCGGTCGTGGAAGCTGAGGTGTCGGCGGGTTTCGGGGGTGTCGTGGGGGCGCGGGCCGTCCTGATCGAGGTAGGTCAGGATCCGCTTGCCCAGCACCGCCAACTGCCCGGCGTCCAGTGTCCGGGCGTGGTGGGCCAGTTCGGCTTCGACCTCGGTGCGGGTCTGATCGCCCAGGTGTGGGGGGATCCGGGCCAGGATCGAGCGGATCACCTTGACGTCGGCGGCACCGATCGCGTTCTCGGCCACCGCTGCCGCGGTCGCCGGGAGTTTGGGCTCCACGGGCGCGCCGTTGAGCCCGCGGCTGGGCAGCACGTCGGTAGCGGCGGCGATCCGGGCCCGGGCCTCACCCAGCGGGACTCGCGTAACCGCCCGCACCAATTCGGTTGTGGTGCTGTATCCCACCGTTGCCGCGGTTCCCCGGGAATCGATTTCGGCGACCACCGACAGCATCTGCGCCCACGTCGAATGCAACCGGGTTTCCAACATGCCCAACTCAGCGACCAATGCGGCATCACTGTCCTGCCATACCGCCGCCGTCGACATGGATCAATTCTACAACGGGGCACCGACAACCCCCGGCGCTACGACCACTCCCACACAGCCAGTTGAGAGAATAATTCGGCTGTCAGCGAAGCCGATACCGCACCGGTGTTTCGGCCCGGGAATTTCGCTCTCCTCGTTCCGGAAGCGCTTAAGGATCAATATGGCCAGTGCGCAGCCGTTGGAAGGTTTAACACCGGCCTCCCGCAAGCGTCTGAGGGGCCGCGGACAACCTTCTGTGGTAGAGGTGATCCATGGAGTATGTCTCCCTCGGTGCCACCGGACTGAAGGTCTCGCGGATCTGCCTCGGGTGCATGAGCTACGGCGAGCCCGGTCGGGGCGGCCACCCCTGGTCGCTCGGGAAAGAGGCGGCCGAGCCCTTCTTCCGTCAAGCGCTGGACGCCGGCGTCAACTTCTTCGACACAGCCAACGTCTACTCTGCCGGCAGCAGCGAGCAGATCACCGGCCAGACCCTGCTGTCGATGGTCTCCCGGGAAGAAGTCGTCATCGCCACCAAGGTCCACGGGCGCATGCGGCCTGGGCCCAACGGCCAGGGCCTGTCCCGCAAAGCCATCCTCGCCGAGATCGACAACAGCCTGTCCCGGCTCGGCACCGACTATGTCGACCTCTACCAGATCCACCGCTGGGACTACGACACGCCGATCGAGGAGACCCTCCAAGCCCTCCATGACGTCGTCAAGGCCGGCAAGGCCCGCTATATCGGTGCGTCGTCGATGCACTCCTGGCAGTTCGCCCAGGCTCTCTATACCGCCGACCTCAACGGCTGGACCCGCTTCGTGAGCATGCAGAACCACTACAATCTGCTCTACCGCGAGGAGGAGCGCGAGATGCTTCGCCTCTGCGCCGATCAGGGCGTCGGGGTCATCCCGTGGAGCCCGCTGGCTCGGGGACGGCTGACCCGCCCATGGGCACAACAGACCGTACGCTCAGAGACCGACGACTTCGGCCGCTCCCTCTACGGCGAAGAGAGCCGGTCCATCGTCGATGCGGTCATCGACGTGGCCGCCAAGCGGGGCGTCGCACCCGCCAGAGTCGCGCTGGCCTGGCTGCTGGGTAAATCCGTGATCAGCGCGCCCATCGTGGGGGCGACCAAGGCCCAGCACCTCGAAGACGCCGTCGCGGCCGTCGATCTGCGCCTCGACGACTCGGAGGTCGACGCCCTGGAGAAGGGCTACCAGCCGCGCGCCGTGGCTGGCTTCAGCTGAGCGGCCGTCATGGATTTGAACCGACGCCAGTTCATCGCCGGCGCCGCCGTCACGGTTGCGGGCACGCTCGGCCTGCGCGCCGTCGGGGTAGCTGCTGCAACAACGTCTCCCGCCGTACTGCCGCCGCCTGAGCAGTCTGGGATCGATCATATCGTGGTGGTGATGATGGAGAACCGCTCCTTCGACCACTATCTCGGGTGGTTGCCCGGCGCGGATGGTAAACAGGACGGGCTCAGCTACGTCGATAACAATGGTAAGCGCCACGCCACGCATCACCTGGATACCTTCACCGGCTGTGGTCACCCGGATCCGGACCATTCATACCAGGGCGGACGTGTCCAGTACAGCGGTGGTGCCTGCGACGGTTTCCTGCGCTCTGGCCGCAACGACGAGTTCGCGATCGGCTACTATAGAGACACAGATCTAGATTTCTTCAGCCACGCCGCTCGTGACTGGACCACCTGCGATCGGTACTTCGCGGCGGTGATGGGGCCGACCTTTCCGAACCGCTTCTTCCAGCATGCCGCCCAAACCGACCGGATTTCCAACCTCATGGAGCTGACCACCGTCCCCACCATTTGGGACCGACTTGCCGAACGCGGCATCGCCGCAAAATACTACTTCTGCGACGCGCCGATAACGGCTCTGTGGGGCCGGAAATATCGAGACATCACGCAGCCGTTCGTCCAGTTCCTCCTTGACGTTAAGGCCCAGAAGGCCTTGCCTGCCGTGTCGTTCGTCGACCCACGGTTTCTCGGCGACGGCACCGTTGGCACATCCGGTGACGATCACCCGCTGGCCGACATCCGCGTCGGCCAGCACTTCCTTAACACTGTTTACAATGTAGTCGTCTCGGGCCCGAACTGGGAGCGCACCGTACTGGTCATCAACTATGACGAATGGGGCGGGTTCTTCGACCATGTGCCGCCCACCATTGCGCCCGACCCGCGACCCGACCTCGGTACGGGCTTGCGGGGCTTCCGGGTGCCGTGCCTGGTCATCTCGCCGCGAGCACGTCGGCAGACCATCGCGCATGGGACCTACGACCACACCTCCGTGCTCAAGATGATCGAGTGGCGGTTCGGCCTCGAACCGCTCACCGTGCGCGACGCTGGGGCCAACAACCTCGCCGAGGTTCTCGACTTCGAAGCGAAGCCCGATCTCACCGCTGCGCGTTACAACGTCCCGGACATCCAGGCCTGCGGTTGCCGGTTCACCGGCCATGCCGCGGGGGACATCCACGCTGGGCACGACTGGCCTGCGCTGCGGGATTACGCGACCTGCATTGGCTACTGACCAGCACGATCTGACGGCGAGTCGGAGGCGTCGCGGTGACGGTGCGTAATCCGGGTACCGTGCCAGATTCGCTTGCCCGCTGCACGGATCGGCGGACGCCACGATGAGGGAAGGTCGACGCGAGGATGAGTTACTGGCTCGGGGTCGACGTGGGAAGCACCTTCACGGCCGCGGCGATCTGCCGCGTGCAGGCAGGGCACCGGGCACTGCCTGAGGTGGTCCCGCTGGGCACCCGATCCACCGCGGTGAGCTCGGTGGTCTATCTGGGCCAGGACGGTGAGGTGATCGTCGGGGAGGCCGCCGAGCGCCGCGCCGTCACGCACCCTGACCGGGTGGTCCGCGAGTTCAAACGGCGCATCGGTGACGAGGTCCCGATGGTGATCGGTGGTACACCGCATTCCGCGCCCGAGATCACCGCCAAGGTGATCCGCTGGGTGGTCGACCGGGTCGCCCAGCGTGAGGGTGGACCCGCCGCGGGCATCGTGATCACTCACCCGGCGAGCTGGGGCACCTACAAGATCCGGATTATCGCGCAGGCGCTACTCGTGACGGACCTTCCCGATATCACCTTCCGCACCGAACCTGAGGCCGCTGCCGCAAGCTATGCGCTCTCCGAACGCATCGAGTCCGGCAGCACGATCGCGGTCTATGACCTCGGTGGTGGAACCTTCGACGCGGCCGTGGTCCGCAAGACCGGGACCGCGACATTCTCCATGCTCGGCCACCCTCAAGGGCTTGAGCAACTGGGCGGCGTGGACTTCGACGATGCCGTGTTCAACCACGTTCTGGCTGCGGTCCCCGACCTCGCCGAGCTGGACCCCGACGATCCCGCAACCCTGGCCGCGACGGCTGCGCTGCGGCGGGAGTGCACCGCGGCCAAAGAAGCGCTCTCGGTCGATACCGAGGTGACGATCCCGGTGCTGGCGCCCGGGATCCGGTCGCAGGTACGGTTGGTCCGGGCCGAGTTCGAGGACATGATCCGCGCCCAGGTGGCCGAGACCGTCGAGGCGCTGCGCCGGGCGCTGCGGTCCGCTGACGTCGAACCGCAGGGCCTCGACGCGGTACTGCTCGTCGGCGGCTCCTCACGAGTACCCCTCGTGGCGCAGCTCGTCTCCGCCGAGCTCGGTCGCCCGGTCGCCGTCGATGCTGATCCCAAGGCCGCGATCGCGCTCGGCGCTGCCCTTTCCGCGCTCCCTCCCGGCGCAGCCGATTCGAACACCGCCCCTTCGAACACCGCCCCTTCGAACACCGCCCCTTCGAACACCGCTGCGGAGGTTCCGGCCTCTCCAGCGGTCGGATTCACGCCTGCTGGCGGGTCTGAGGTCGCCAAGCCAGCCCCGGTGATGAGCCCGCAGCGGCCGGCCTTGACAAGCACCCCGCTGGACATCGAACCCGCCCAGCCCCTGTGGCGCCGGGTCGGTTCCCTGCGGAGCGCACGGGTCGCCGCAGCGGTACTCGTCGCGCTCGTCCTGGCTGGGGGTGCGGTGTCGGTGTTCCTGACTTCCGGCAACAGTCCCGCCGCTCCGGCTCAGGTTGGGTCCCCGGCGACCTCGACCTCCGTCCCGACTCCTGCGGCACCGAACCCCGGCGACGGCAACGACACGACCCCACCCGACGGGCGGGCCAGCGGTCCCGCCGCCCCGGCCCCCACCGCACCGCATCGCATCGGGGCAGGGGTGCCCGCGCCCCGCCCGATCGGCGGTCCCAGCCCCGGTGTGCCCCCCAGCGTGGCTAACCCGCATCCTTCCGCGGTGATCCCAACGACCACCAAACCGGCCCCCATTCCGACCACCGACGTCGCCCCTTCCACTTCGGCGGTTTCTCCGACTGCGACCACGGCACCCAGCCCGCCCGCTGGTAAGCAACACTGATCCGCAAGGTCCGCGCTGTATGTACTGCTCGCTAGGCTGACCGGTCACGCGTAACTTGGAGCGCCCGAGCGGGTCTGGCTCAATGGTGGTGGCGGTGGATGGTGGGGCAACAGGAAGTGGGGCGTGGCCATGCTCCACCGGGAACCGAGCGTGGCAAGCGCATGCGGCCGAAGTTTCACTACGAGCTCATCGGCTGCGGGCTAGGGGGCCATGAACTGCTCGGCACCGATGTCGCCACGATCCGACCCGTCGACGACCTGCTCGTGCGCGAACCCGGCGATGGGCTTCGCTGGTATCGCTGCGTGCGGTGTGACGCGTGGGTTCCGCTGGCGCCACCGGTGGCGCCGACTCGCGAGCACCTACCTGACCGCTCCGAGATCACCCTGCCGCTGCGAGGACGGCCGCTGCGGGATCGCTATGTGCTGCGCTTGATCGCCCTGGACCGGCTCGTGCACTTCGTCGTGCTGGGTGTCCTCGCGCTGGCGGTGTTCCTCTTCGCCGCCAATCGGGTGGCCCTGAGCCACACGTTTTACCAGATCCTGGACGTGGTGCAGGGCGGCGTCGGCGGCCCGAACGGCCAGGCCGGCGGAGGGATTCTCCAGGAGCTGCGACGGGCCTTCGCCGCGAAGCCGTCCACCCTGATGCTGGTGGGATTGGTATTGGCCGGCTATGCGGTGCTGGAGGCCGTCGAAGCCGTGGGCCTGTGGTTCGCACACCGGTGGGCCGAGTACCTCACCTTCATCGCGACCACGCTGCTGTTGATCCCTGAGGTCTACGAGCTGACCGGCCGGATCACCGCCACCAAGATCATCACTCTGATCATCAACCTTGCCGTGGTCGGTTACCTGCTGTTCGCCAAACGCCTGTTCGGCCTCCGCGGCGGCGGGCGCGCCGAAGCCGCCGAACGCGCCCATGACACCGGCTGGCAAGCGCTGGAACGCACCTCGCCGCCGGCCCGAGCGTGACCACCGGACCCGGCGGCTCCGCCACGTCCCCTGGCCGTCGCGGGATGTCGGCCGGAACCGAGGTGGCCGTCTCGATACTGGTAGGGGCGGCCGCTGCGGTGCCAGCCAGCATGGCGACCTCCGTGGCGCTGGGGCTGCTGGTCGGTTGGGATCTCGCCTCGCTGATCTACATCACCTGGTTGTGGTCCACGATCCGCAACCGCGACGCGCGCGACACCGCGCAACGCGCCACCGTCACCGACCCCGATCGCACGGTCACCGATCTGCTCCTGCTCAGCGCGGCGATCGCCAGCCTGGTCGCGGTCGGCTTCGTGCTCGTCCGAGCCGGGCAGGAACACGGCATCCAGGAGTTGCTCCGGGTCGGGCTCGGCCTCGTCTCCGTCGTGCTGTCCTGGGCCATCGTGCACACCGTCTTCACGCTGCGCTACGCGCAGCTCTACTACACCGGGCAGGACGGCGGGATCGACTTCAACCAGCCCGAACCCCCCACCTACACCGACTTCGCCTACCTCGCCTTCACCATCGGCATGACCTTCCAGGTCTCCGATACCCCGTTGCGGAGCAGGGTCATCCGGGGCACCGCGCTGCGCCACGCCCTGCTGTCCTACCTGTTCGGCACCGGCATCCTGGCGACCACGATCAACCTGGTCGCCAGCCTCAGCAGCAAGTGAGCCCTGCGTCAGTTCAACCCTGCGCGTCCGTGTGACATGGCGCAACTAGTCTTGGGGTTGGCGCGTCTACCGTCGGGGCCCAATCGCTGGGCGCGTTAACCACAGGCGCAGGGAGTGGTGTGGCTGGTGGACAGGGGCGCTCGGGTCCCGGCGGGGATACCCACGGTGATCGTCGGCGTCGGGCGCCTATCCCGCCACGGTCGGACGTCCCGCGCCGTCGGGTGGTCCCGCCGGATCGTGCGGGTCAGCCAGGGCGCTACGCGCGTGCTGACCGGCCGCCCGCGACGGTGCAGCCGGGGTGGGCGCAGGCGCAGGTCGGGGCCAACAGGCACCCTGTTGGTCGTGACGGTGGTCGGGGCGGTCAGCGGTCCGGGCATCGCCCCGCTCGCCACCATGACCGCCGGCGGGGATCGATCGCCCGGTGGGTCGTCGCGCTGGTATCGGTGCTCGTGTTCAGCGTCACCGGGTACGGCTGGAGCCAGTACGAGGCGCTGTTGACCGGGATTGGTAGATCCGACGCCATCCGCGCCGATGCCCCCAAGTCGGCCGGCGGCGACACCAACATACTGATCATGGGATTGGACAGCCGGCTCGATGAGAACGGCAAACCGCTACCACCAGAGATCTACCAGGCATTGCACGCCGGTGACCAGCAGGTCGGCGGCTACAACGCCAACGTTTTGATGCTGGTGCACCTCCCCGGCAATGGTTCCAGGGCCACTGCCATCTCCATCCCGCGCGACGACTACGTCAGCCTCCCAGGCAGCCCGGACGGCGTTGCGAAGGGGAAGATCAAGCAAGCTTACGGCTTTGCGTTCGACCAGGAACACAAGAGGCTGATGGCTGCCGGGGTGCGCGACCAGAACACCCTGGAACAGCAGAGTCGCGACGCCGGTCGTCAGGAAGAGGTCGACACGGTCGCCCAGTTCCTGGGGGGCGTACCGATTGACCACTTCGTGGAGGTGACCATGGTCGCCTTTTACCAGCTCGCCCAGGTGGTGGAGCCGATCACGGTGTGCCTGAAGCAGGACACCCGTGACAATTACTCCGGCGCCGACTTCCACCGGGGCTACCAGCAGATCAACGCCGCCCAGGCGGTGGCTTTCGTGCGCCAGCGCCGTGATTCCGTCCACGCGCAGCTCAACTTCAGCGATCTGGACCGAGAGCGCCGCCAGCAGGCCTTCATCGCCTCGCTGGTCTTCCAACTCAAGCAGGCCGGGACGTTCCTCAACCCGGCGCGACTGCGCGGACTGATCGACGTGGCCAAGCAGAACATCGCCGCCGACACCGGCTTGGAGCTGCTGTCCTTCGCCCAGCAGGCCTCCGCCCTGACCGGCGGGAACATCGCCTTCAAGACCCTACCGATCGTCCGCTTCGGCACCGACCCTGCTGGCGAGGACGTCAACATCGTCGACGTGTCCGAGGTGCAGACCCTCGTACACAACCTGATCGGTGGTCCCACTCTCACCCCGGCCGCCCCCGCCCCCGCACCCGCTCCCGTGTCCGGCAGCCAATCGGGCACCGTGGACGTGATCAACGCCACCAACCGCAACGGCTTGGCGGCCACGCTGGAACAMGCCCTGACCCCCACCGGCTTCACTCCGGGTGTCACCAGCACCGCCCGCCGTCACCGGAGCACCACGACCGTCTACTACCCCGATTCGGGAGCCGCCGATGCGGCGAAAACCCTGGCCACGATGCTCGGTGAGCTACCCACCGCAGTGGACTCGACGGTGTCGTCCGGGCACCTCCGGGTGGTCCTGGGGGCCGACTACACGATGCCCGCGTCCCTCGGCACTGCTGACCCCGCCGCCGGTGACTCATCACCGAAGCCCGCCCCGACGCCGGGCGCTGTGCAGCCCAACGACGCGGACCCGGACAGCATCTCCGGCGCCGGGGTCCAGTGCGTCAAGTAGCCAGGACCGTCGACACCCCCGTCCCCCAAGGAGAGATGACCGGCGTGGCTTCACTACAGACTCTCGACACGCTCTACAAGCTGCACCGGACGAGTATCAAAGCCGACCTCAGGACCGCAAAGATCCTGGAACGCTTCGACATCGAAGACGTTTCAGACGAAGAGATCGACAACGCATTGGACGCAGAATAGAACAGGTGGCCGCAGACTCAGCTCACGCCCAACTTCGGGCGAGGACGTGGCCCTTGTCCAGAGATAAGGCCCAGGACGGATGGCGCGGACCGCCATCTCTCATGTTGCTCACATGGGAGCTGGTTCAGACTCTGCGCATCTGGTGGTGTGCTGGAGAGGTGGAGGACTTGTTGTGTGCCCGGGTCGCGGTGTTCGGGGTTGGGTGGCGGTGTCGATCGGTCGGCGGGGCGGCTGGTCGGGGGTGATGGCTGCGGCCGTGGTGGCTCTGTTGTCGGTGCTGTTGGGTGGTTGCGGCGGCCCATCGGCTTCGCCGGCCCCTGCAGCGTCGGGGCCGTCGTCGGTGGCAGCGCCTGCTTCGGGATCTTCCGCGGCGCCGAACCCGAACGCGCCGGAGATCAACTCCGCTGGTGATATCCCGGACAACCAGGTGTTCGTCCCATATACGCCGCCGGGCGGGTCATTTCTGGTGAGGGTGCCGCAGGGGTGGGCTCGCTCCGCGGCGGGCTCGGCGGTCGTGTTCACCGACAAGTTCAACAGCGTGCGGATCGAGAGCATGCCGCGGTCACAGGCTCCTGATGTGGCGTCGGCGCGAACCCACGAGGTTGCCCAGCTACAGAGCTCGGTGCCGGGCTTTCGGGCAGGACAGGTCACGGTGGTGCAGCGGTCTGCTGGCCCGTCGGTTCTGATCACCTATCAGGCGAAGTCCGCGCCGGATGCGGTAACCGGCAAGTCGGTGACCGAAGCGGTGGAGCGCTACGAGTTCTGGCGGGGCAGCCAGGAGGTCGTGCTCACGTTGTCGGCACCGCAGGGCGCGGACAACGTGGATCCGTGGCGGACAGTCACTGCCTCGTTCCGGTGGCAGTAGCGACCACGGTGGCCCAGACACACTGGGCGGCCCCCGGAGGTTCGGCCGCTGCCGCGATCGAGGCTCGCTCGCTGTACCGGTTCTTCCGGGCAGGGGAGGAGGAGACCCTGGCGCTGCGGGGGGTCTCGCTTTCGGTGATGCCCGGCGAGTTCGTCGCGGTGGTTGGCCCCTCGGGGTCGGGCAAGTCGACGCTGCTGGCGTGCCTGGCAGGACTCGACGACCCGGACGGGGGCAGCGTGCTGGTCGAGGGACACCGGATGAGCCACCAACCGGAGCCGATCCGAGCACGGTTGCGGGCGTGCCGGATCGGGGTGCTGACCCAATCGGGAAACCTGTTCGACCACCTCACGGTGGAGGCGAACCTCGCGGTCGCGCAGGGTCTAGGAGGCAAGTCGAGCAGCGAAGCGCGGATGGGGTTGCTGAGATCGGTGGGGCTGGCCGAGCGTGCCGGCGCGCTGCCCAGCCGGCTCTCCGGCGGGGAGGCGACTCGGGCTGGGTTGGCGGTGGCGCTGGCTAATGAGCCGGCGGTGGTGCTGGCCGACGAACCTACCGGGGAGCTGGATATCGCAACCGAAGCCACGGTGTTGAGGCTGTTGCGCGGCGCTGCCGACCGTGGCGTGGCGGTGCTGGTGGCCAGTCACAGCCCCGCGGTTGCCTCGGCCGCGGACCGAGTGACGCAGCTGGTGGACGGGCAGGCGATCGGATGAGCGCCGAGGCGGCGATGAGCGGCAGCGCGGCGGTGCGGCCGCCAGCGCAGTGCCGGCCGGTTCTCGTCGACTGCGTGTCGGTGAGCCGCGTATTCGGTAGGGGTCCCGGTGCCGTGCCCGCGGTGCGGGAGGTGACCGTTGCTGTTTACGCGGGCACGCGGGTCGCGCTGACCGGGCCATCGGGGTCGGGTAAGTCGACGCTGTTGCACCTGATGGCGGGGTTGGAGACCCCCTCCGGCGGCACGGTGCGCTGGCCGGGTCTGGGTGGGCCTCCGCACGGCCGCCCCGGTGTGGTGGGGGTGGTGTTCCAGGGGCCCAGCCTGATCCCGGCGTTGAACGTGGTCGAGAACGTGGCTCTGTCGTTGTTGCTGGCCGACGCGGCCGAAGATGAGGCGCTGCGGCGCGCCCTCGAGGCGCTCGACCGGCTAGGGATCGGCGAGCTGGCGAACAAGCTGCCCGAGGAGGTCTCCGGTGGTCAGGCGCAGCGAGTGGCGGTGGCCCGGGTGCTGGCCTGCCGACCGTCGCTCATCCTGGCCGACGAACCCACCGGGCAGCTTGACCATGAGGCTGGTGACCGGGTGGTGTCGGTGTTGCTGGCGGCGGCCGAGGATTTGCACGCAGCGCTGGTGGTCGCCACCCATGACCCGACCGTGGCCACCCGGCTGACCGAGCGGTGGCGGATGGTCGACGGTCGACTCACGGTCGCCGGAGATGAGCGGGCGGAGGAGTCCGCGGACGGGCGGGAACGGCCGTGATCCGAACCTGGGTGGGCGGACTGGTGCGCCGACGGGCGGGACGGCTGGTCGCGACTGCCCTGGGGGTGGCGGTTGCGGTGGCGCTGCTGGCCTCGCTGGGGGTGTTCCTGGCCGCGTCGAAGGAATCCATGACGGCCCGGGCGGTGCGCGGAGTCGCGGTGGACTGGCAGGTGCAGGTCCAACCCGGGGCCGACCCGGCCGCTGTGTTGGGCACGGTGCGCGCCGCGTCGGGGATCCGGTTGGCCGTGCCCGTCGGATACGCCCAGGTCGCGGGATTGACCGCGACCAGCGGGGGCACCACGCAGACCACCGGCCCCGGGGTGGTCCTGGGTCTGCCGGACAACTACCGGGCGGATTTTCCCGGCGAGATCCGCACCCTGACCGGCACCGACCGCGGGGTGCTGCTAGCCCAGCAGACCGCGGCGAACCTGCACGCCAAGCCTGGTGATCTGGTGCAGATCGCCCGAGCGGGGTTGGCGCCGGTGCAGGTCGGGGTGGACGGGGTGGTGGATCTCCCGCAAGCGAACTCGCTGTTCCAGAAGGTCGGCGCCCCGCCGAGCTCGCAGCCGGCCGCCCCACCGGACAACGTGTTGTTGCTGCCGGAATCGCAGTGGCACAGCCTGTTCGACCCCCTCGCAGCTGCTCGCCCGGATTTGGTGGGCACACAGATCCACATCGAGCGAACCCGAGAGCTTCCCGCCGATCCGGCCGCAGCATACGCGCAGGTGAGCGGGGCCGCGCACAACCTGGAGGCGCGCACCGCGGGCGGCGCAGTGGTCGGGGACAACCTGGGCGCGGCGCTGGATGCCGCCCGGTCGGACGCCGCCTACGCTCAGGTGCTGTTCTTGTTTCTCGGTCTGCCGGGTGCGGTGCTGGCCGGGCTGCTGACCGGGGCGGTCACCGCGGCCGGGGCGCTGCGCCGCCGTCAGGAGCAGGCGTTGCTGCGCACCAGGGGCGCGACCAGCCGGCAGCTGATCGAGCTTGCCGCGGTGGAGGCCGGTCTGGTCGGCGTGGCCGGCGCCGTGCTCGGTCTGGGCGCAGCCGCGCTGGTCGGGCGGCTCGCGTTCGGGTCGGTGAGGTTCGGCACCAGCGCGGCCACCGCGCTTGTTTGGGTCCTGGGTGCGGCGCTGGTCGGACTGCTCATCGCCGCGGCGAGCATCCTGCTCCCGGCCTACCGGGACCTGCGCACTGCCACTGTGGCGGCCGCACGGCAGCCGGTCGGGCGGCAGCGGGGGCCGAGGTGGGCCCGCTACGGGGTGGACATCTTGCTGATCGCCTGCGGGAGTGTGGTGGTCTGGGCCGCCAGCGGCAACGGCTACCAGCTGGTGCTCGCCCCGGAAGGTGTCACCAGCATCTCGGTGTCCTACTGGGTGTTCGCCGGGCCAGCGCTGCTCTGGGTTGGTGCCGGGCTGCTGGCGTGGCGGCTGGCCGACCTGCTGTTGGGCCGGGGACGCCGGCTGGTCGGCCGGGGATTGCGCCCGCTGGCCGGGGAACTCGCCGGCACCGCGGCCGCGATGTTGGCCCGGCGGCGCCGGTCGCTGGCCCGTTCGATCGTGTTGCTCGCCCTCGCGCTGGCCTTCGCCGCGTCCACCGCGACGTTCAACGCGACCTACCGCGCCCAGACCGAGGTTGACGCCCAGCTGACCAATGGCGCCGATATCACCATCACCGAACCCCCAGGCACGACCGTGCGGCCGGCCGCGGCCGCGCCGATCGCCGCGGTGCCCGGGGTGCGCGCGGTGCAGCCCATCCAGCACCGCTTCGCCTACATCGGCCCGGACCTGCAAGACCTCTACGGCGTGCGTCCGGCCACCATCACCAGCGCCACCGCGTTGCAAGACAGCTACTTCCAAGGTGGCAGCGCGCGGGCACTGATGGATCAGCTCGCCGCCCATGCGGATTCGATCCTGGTCAGTGCAGAGACAGTCAAGGACTACCAACTCCAGCCCGGTGACCTGCTCAACCTGCGCCTGCAAGACAGCAGGACTAGACAGCTGACGACGGTGCCGTTCCACTACATCGGGATCGTCAAGGAGTTCCCCACCGCTCCCAAAGACAGCTTCTTCGTCGCGAACGCCTCCTACATCGCTCAACAGGCCGGCAGCGACGCCGTCGGAGCATTCCTGGTCGACACCGGGGGCCAGCACATCACCGCCATCGCTCAGCGGATCCGGACCCTCGTGGGTACCTCCGCCACCGTCACCGACATCACGCACACCCGCTCCACCGTCGGGTCCAGCCTGACCGCGGTTGATCTGGCCGGCCTGACCCGCGTCGAGCTGGCTTTCGCGCTGGTGCTGGCCGCCGCCGCCGGCGGGCTGGTGCTCGCCCTGGGACTGACCGAACGGCGCCGCATGTTCGCCATCACCACCGCCCTGGGCGCCACCGGCAAGCAACTACGCGGCCTGGTCGCCGCCGAAACCGCGACGCTCGCCATCGGTGGCGTGGTCACCGGCGCCGGCATCGGTTGGGCGCTGTCCAAGGTCCTCGTGGCCGTGCTGACCGGCGTGTTCGACCCCCCGCCCGATGCGCTCACCGTTCCCTGGCCGTACCTGGCCGCAGTCACAGCCACAGTCATCGCGACCCTCGCCATCGCCGCGGCGGTAGCCATCCAGCTAGCCCGCCGATCCCCGATCAGTATCCTGCGACAGCTGTGAACCGGCCGTGTCCAGCGAGCTCTCATCACATTCTCATCGAATCTGCTTAGGGTGACACGGTGCGGGTGTTGGTTGTTGAGGACGAGCTGCGGATGGCCGCGCTGCTCAAGCGTGGACTGGAGGAGGACGGATACGCCGTCGATGTGGTAGGCACCGGCACTGACGCGGTGTGGCAGGCCAACGAGTTCAGCTACGACGCGGTGGTGCTGGACGTGATGCTGCCCGGGCTGGATGGGGTAGCAGTGTGCCGGCGGCTGCGTGAGGCCGGGCGGTGGATGCCGGTGCTGATGCTCACGGCCCGCGACGCCGTCGAGGATCGGGTGCGGGGACTGGACGCCGGTGCGGACGACTATCTGACCAAGCCGTTCAGCTTCGCCGAGCTGTCAGCCCGGATCCGGGCGCTGATCCGCCGTGGTGCGGTGGAGCGACCCAGCGAGCTGAACGCCTCCGATCTGCGACTGGACCCGGCAACGCGCCAAGCGTGGCGCGGGCTGGTGGAGCTGGAGCTCTCGACCAAGGAGTTCGCTCTACTGGAGCTGTTCCTGCGCCATCGCGGGCAGGTGCTCACTCGTACCCGGATCCTGGAGCACGTGTGGGACTTCGCCTACGACGGGGTGTCCAACGTCGTTGACCAGTACGTGCTGTACCTGCGCCGCAAGATCGACCGCCCGTTCGGGCTGGAACAGCTGGAGACCGTGCGGGGCGCGGGCTACCGGCTGCGGGCCGAACCTGCCACGGTCGGATCCCAGTGACGGCCCGGCGGGGGCGGTAAGGACGCGGCGATGCCGTTGCGGTTGCGGTTGGCGATGCTGTTCGCGCTCGGCACGGCGGTGGTGCTCGCTGCGGCCGCGTTGGCGTTTGTGCTGCAGCTTCGGGTCAGTCTGGACGCCTCGGTGGACGCCGGGCTCCGAGCCCGCGTGCGAGCCGTGGCTGACGAGCTGGCCTCAGAGGGCACGCTGCCGCAGCTCGGTCCCACCGCTCAGATCGTTCAGCTCCGCGCGCCCGACGGCCGGCTGCTGGCGTCGTCGCCGGTGGCCGGTACCCAATTGTTGCTTGACGCCACCCAACGGCAGCGGGCACTGGCCGGCCAGGTGTCGTTCACCACCACGGTGTCCGGCGCTCGGAGCCGGCTGCTGGCCACCACGGTGCCCGTCGGCGGCCAGCGGGTGCTGGTCGTGGTGGGCACCGCCAGCGACGTGTCCGATGCCGCGGTGGATCGTGTCGAGACCGCGCTGGTCGTGGGTGGCCCCCCCGCGGTGCTGCTCGCCGGTACCGGCGCGTGGTTGCTGGCCGGAGCGGCGCTGCGCCCGGTGGAGCGGATGCGCCGCCAGGCCGCGGACATCAGCGACCGGGACACCGGCCGGCGCCTCGCGGTGCCGTCCACCCGCGACGAGATCGCCGCGCTGGGTGCCACCATCAACGGGTTGCTCGCGCGGTTGCAGGAGGCGCTGGAGCGGGAGCGCAGCTTCGTCGCCGATGCCGGTCACGAGTTGCGGACCCCGCTGGCGATCCTGCGCGCCGAGCTGGAGCTCGCGGCGCGCCCCGGTCGCAGCCGCGAGGCGCTCGTCGAGGCGGTCGACCACGCGGGTGAGGAGACCGATCGCTTGATCCGGTTGGCCGAGGATCTGCTGTTGCTGGCCCGCGCCGACAACGCCCAACCATTCCTGCGCCCGGTCCCGCTGGTGTTGGTTGATCTGCTAGGCGCCGCCGCCCGCGGTGCGGGTGCCCGTGCCACAGCGCGGGGGGTGACCGTTGCGGTGCACAGTCCGGCCGCGCTGACCGTCGTGGCCGATCCGGATCGGTTGCGTCAAGCGGTCGATAACCTGCTGGACAACGCTACCCGGCATGCCCCGTCCGGCAGCGTCGTGGAGATAACCGCGACCGCGAACAGCACCGGGATGATCACCGTGGAGGTAGCTGACCGCGGACCCGGCTTCCCCATGGAGTTCCTGCCCACCGCGTTTGAACGCTTCCACCGCGCCGACGCCGCCCGCACCCGAGACGGGGGCGGGACGGGGTTGGGCCTTTCCATCGTGGCGGCCATCACCGAAGCCCACGGCGGCCGCGCCACCGTCGGTAACCGACCCGGCGGCGGCGCTACGGTGACCCTCGAACTACCGGCCCGCACTGATGGGGGCTCCCCGCTCGCGGGGCGCGCGATGGGGAGCCCCCGATCTCAGTGACTCACACCACCGATCGCGCTTCCCTTGACGATGGTCCTTGTCGCGCCGGTGACAATCGTCGTGGCGTACGTTCAGCTTTCACCAATATTCCCAGCAAACTTTCAGGTGTCCATTGGAACCGGGCTAATTCTGACCGTAGAGAAACGTTAGATCTGTTCTGCTAGTCCACGTTCAATCTGTTCACCTTCGAGTCGGTAGCAGGCGACTGGTCGGCGTTGTCGAACCCGTTCGACGAGGTGTTCCGTTTGATGATCTGCCCGTTGGTCCGCTGCGGTTGTCCAGTAAGCCGAGACACCGGGAACGGAAGCAGTTCCAGCGGGTGGCGGCGGACCTGGATGGTCTGGTAGATGATCAACCCGATCAGCAGGGTCAGCAGCGCCGCCGAACCCCCCACTGTGCCCCAGCCTAGGCCGCCCTCGTCCGTCGGTTTGGTCAACGCGTCGCCCCCGGCCGCCCCCAACGGGCGGGTCAGGATGAACGCCAGCCAGAACAACACCATGCCGTTGATGTTGGTCAGGTAGTGCGCGGCCACGATCAACACCATGATCCCGGCGATGATCAAAAAGGCGTTGCGGAACCCCAGACCGGTGTCATCGGACAGCCAGTCACCGCTGGAGGTGCCCAGGGTGTTCGAGACCAGGATCGCGATCCAGTACAGGATCTCGCCCTTGCGAGTGGCGATGTTCTCCACGTCGTAGGTCTGACCGGTGCGCCACCACACCACAAAGACGATCGCGAGGATGCTGGTGAGGATGACCGCGCCCCACGCGTAACCGATCCCGTGTTGGGCGCTGCCGTGACCGAACCCGCGGTTGAGGAAGTCCGAGATCTCGGTACCGACCATGCTGGTGCCCAGGACCACCGTCCAGAACAGAACCGAATGGAACCGCTTGGCTCTGACCTGGGCCACCACGACGACCAGGAAAAACGCGAGAAAGTTCAACGCGGTGACGACATAGCCGACCTTGAGGGTGATTCCCAACAAATCCCCGGCGGTTTCCCCCAGCGTAACGGCGACGATCTTCAAAATCCAGAACAGCAGGGTGACGTGCGGAAGCTTCCGCATCACATAGCCGAGGTCTGGCCCCGTTGGTCTGAGCATTGCCCCCGATGACATGTCTCTCCAATCTGTCAGTTTGGGGAACGGGTGCGGGACCGCATTGACGTCATGCGGTCGGTACCTGCGCATCTGCGGTGTTCGAAGTGGGAAGCACGTCCCTTCGGGTGACGGTCAGGTAGGTGACCAGGCTTAAGATCGTGACCAGGAACAGCGCGCTGGTCACGGCGGTGCCTAGACTCAGACCGCCGCTGTCGGAGGGCTGTGACAGGTAGTCGCCCAGAGAGGCGCCCAGCGGGCGGGTGAGGACGTAGGCGATCCAGAAGGCCAGGACCGCATTGAGCTTGAAGCCGAGGTGAGCGACGGCCACGATCGCGATGAGCGCGCCGAAGATGATCGCCGAAATCCAGTAGCCCAGGTTGAGACGTTCGGCGGCGAGGTCACCGGCCGCGGTTCCCAAGGCGAAGGTGAACAGGATCGCCAACCAATAGAAGCCTTCGCGTCGGGTGGTGTAGATCGTGTGGATGGAGAGGGTTTTCTCGAATCCGTACCAGGCCGCGAAGGTGGCGGCGAGGGCGACGCTGAAGACGGCGGTGGTGGTCTCCAGCGAAATGCCGAAGTTGTCGGTGAGGTTATCGGTGATCAGCGTGCCGACGACACTGAGCAGCACGACCGCGAGCCAGTAGATCCCTGGTACGTACCGATGGGATCGAAACTGGAAGAACAGCACAACAACCAGCAGGGCCGCCATGACGAGGCTGGTCCCGGTCAAGCCCAAGCCGAGGTTGGTATTGAGGAAGTCCGCCGCGGTCTCGCCGACTGTGGTGGCGAGCACCTTGATGACCCAGAAGTAGATCGTGACTTCTGGCACCTTGTTCAGCATCTGGTGGGCTCGCGGCGCAGCCTCGACCCACCCAGGATTCGTAGTCATGCGCGCGAGGTTGGCGACACCTCGATGTGAGGATCATGAGAGTGGCGGGAAATGTGTCTGTGGTCACAGTCCGTTACCCCGACGCTACCGCCGTCCACCGCGTCCGTCGGCGCACCTCACCGGGGTTGCATGGCTGGTTGGGTTCACTGCCTGGCATGGCGCTGGGCGGATTCTCGGCACCCGGTTGGTTCGGGTTGCTGGGGCTTGTCGCCGCTGTGGTGGTCGGTTACGTGTGGGTCCACCGACGGGCCCGCCGCTACCTGCTGCGTTTCGCCAACCTGGAGATGCTCGAACGCGTTGCCCCGCGCCGACCGGGCTGGCCCCGGCACATCCCCGCGGTACTGTTGATCATGGCGCTGCTGCTACTGACCCTCGGGTTGGCTGGGCCCACCGCGAATGCCCAAGTCCCGCGCAATCGCGCGGTCGTGATGCTGGTCATCGACGTGTCACTGTCGATGAACTCCACCGATGTCTCGCCCAGCCGCATCACTGCCGCCAAGGATGCCGCGACGTCCTTTGTCCGCGGGCTTCCCGCCGGTATCAACCTCGGGGTGGAGTCCTTCGCCGGCACCGCCACCGTGCTGGTCAGTCCCAGCACCGACCGGATCCAAGCCGTGCAGGCCATCGCCCACCTCGTCCTCGCGGAGTCCACCGCCACCGGGGAAGCGCTGGCCGCCGCCCTCGCCTCGATCGGCGCGTTCAACCAACTCATCCCCGGCCAGGATCAGGGACCACCGCCGGCGCGGATCGTGCTGATGAGCGATGGCAAGCAAAACGTCGGGCGCGACGAGTTCCCGGTGGCCACGCAAGCCGGGGCGGCGCACATCCCGATCACCACCATCTCTTTCGGTACCCCGTATGGCACCGTCGACATCCAGGGCGAGCAGGCCCCGGTGCCCGTCGATGACGACTCGCTGGCCCAACTCTCCGGCGGCGAGTTCTACCCGGCCCAGAGCAACCAGCAGATCCACCAGGTCTATGACACCCTCGACCAGCAAATCGGCTACCAGACGGTCCGCAAGGACGTCAGCAGGCCGTGGCTCATCCTGGGCACCCTGATCTGCCTCGCGGCCGCGGGCGCAGGACTGCTCACGTCCCAACGCCTTCCGGCCTGAACCGGGTGACCAGAAGCGCGGCGCCGCCGACCCAGGCGAGCCCCAGCGCCATGCCGGCGGCGACATCGCTGGGGTAGTGCACGCCCAGCAGGACCCGGGAGGTGGCGACGGCGCAGACGAGCAGCGCCCCGGCGGTCAGCAGCAACGCTTGAGCCCAGCGCGCGATTCGCGGCAGGACCAGCACCACCAGCGCCCCGTAGACGGCAGCGGCCCCGGCGGCGTGTCCGGAGGGGAAACTGTAGCCGGCTCCGTGGTCAACTGGGTCGGGCAGCGCGGGCCGGGGTCGAGCGAGCAGGTCCTTGACCGCCGTGGTGCTGGCCAGCTCGCCGAGCCGAGCGACCACCACGAGCACCGCGCCTCGCCACAATCTAGCGATCAGTAGTGCGATACCGGCGACGACGGCGACCAGGTCGACGACCAACGAGCTGCCGGCGGTGGTGGTTGCCCGGGCCGCAGCCAGCAGCCACGGTTGGGTGAGCACGTCGAGATGCGCGGCGCTGTCGGCGGCCCGGTCGCCGTTGAGCAACGGGGGCCAGTGCGCAGCGACCAGCCCGAGCGCAACGGCGAGGATCACGACGCAGACCGCGACGGTCCAGCCCAGCGCGCGGGCGGGAATCGTCAGGTGCTGCGCTGGCGGGGCCACCCGTGATTCCTACCGTATCCGGATCGCCGCCTCGTTCTTGCCCGCGGAGGTTGTGACCCGCATGTCCGGTTTAGATCAGATCACCGTAGGGAACTCTGTGATCAGAGACCTCATCAAGGGGGTCAGCGGGATCAGAGGCGGTGCTGTCATGGGTTTGATTATCGGCTTGCTGGTGCTGTGGGTGGTATTGGTAGTCATCGGGTTCACGGTCAAGGCATTGCTGTGGCTCGCGATCGTCGGCATCGTGTTGTTCCTCGTCACCGGCGTGTTCGGTGCGATCCGGGGCCGGAGCGGCCGCGCCCTGCGCTGATCAACAACGCTAGTTGACACCGACGCTGTTGGCCGTGAACTCGACGCCACGGACGTTTCTCCTCGACGAGGTGTCCGTGGTGTCGAGTTCACGGCGGTCAGGTGGCGCCTACTGGGAGTGCGGCTGGCTTGCGCTGTTGGGTGAGGGTGTATGCGATGAGCACTAAGAGGATCGCTGTCAACGTCGCGGATGAGCCCACGGTGCCCAGGTTCAAGCCACCCTTCGCGAGGGGTTTGCTGAAGAAGTCTCCTACGGTCGCCCCCAACGGTCGGGTGAGCACGAATGCCATCCAGAACAGCAACGTGGCCGAGATTCGGGTGAGATAGTGGGCCGCGAGTAGTAGCGCCATAACGCCGCTGATCAGCAGCGCCCCCGGCCAGGCAGGCGATGAGAATCAGCGCGCCCTTGGCGTAGCCGAGCCCGCTGAGCGATTGATGAAGTCCGACATCGTCGTGCCAGCTGTACTCGTAGAGACGATGACCGTCCAGTACAGCGCGGGATGGAACCTCGTCGCCTTAAGCTGGGTCACGAGACTCACCAAAAACAGCCCGATGAACAGTAGTGAGCTGATTGCTTAACCGATGTTCAGGGTCTGGGCGAGAAGGTCACCACCGGTCTCGCCGAGGGTGGTGGCGGCACTTTTCATGACCCAGAAGAGCACAGTGATCTGCGGAAGCTTCTTCAACCCTGTCCTTCCTTCGACCACTTTGTGTCGTGCTGCTCCGAGTCGGCAGCACTTACCCTCTCGGGGGCGGGGTTACGAAGCAATGAGGAGTCGTACCTAATCCCCCCGGGCGACCATGTAAATCCGCAAACCTCAGTCTCGGCACGGGCAGCGCAGCGGCGGGACATCAGGAGGGCCGTGGCCGCGAGGAGCGGCAGGACACCCCCAACGATGAGCCTGATGATCCCGAGTGGTTCGCTCCGTGTCGTCGGGCAACCCGGTGCGGGAGAGTCCATGGCCGATGATGGGGCCGGTTGCGACCCAGCGAGAGGATCAACCCGATGTTGCAGCCCACCAGGCCGACCACTCGCCCAACGAGGTTGTCACCTGCGGTGAGTGTCGTTGGTGGGTTAGTCGCGATCGCGTTCGTGGCGTCGTGCAGTGGGCCCGGTGCACCGGGCAGTCCCGCCGGTGTGAACAACTCCCCGCCAATGCAGGCGCCACCGCAGGTGCAGCCCAATCCGGATCACGTCAAGACGCTCACCGCCGTCCTGGACAACATGACCAAGAATTACGCGCAGTATGCCGAATCTTCCCCAGGTCCGCAGGACATCGTCGCCTACAACATCGGCGACCTGTGGAAGAAAGGCATCGACGGCACCGGAACGACCATCGCGTTGGTCGAAGGCTGGGACGATCCGCAGATCAACGATGTCATCAAGAAGTTCGACCAGGAATACGGTCTACCTGATCCGGAGATTCAGACCATTTATCCCTCCGGTAACGGTCACCTGCCCGCTCAATGCCCGCCCGGAATGGTCGCGCTGGGCAGCTACGGTTCGTGTGAGGCATGGCACAGCGAGCTCGAGCTCGATGTGGAAGCGGCCCACCTGATAGCGCCGTATGCAAAGATACTGATCACTGCCACTCCGGCGGACAGTGAGATCACTGATGACGCCGCGAGCCAGGTCGCGCCCCCGGAGATGATGCAGGCGCTGGAGTACATCGGTAAGAATCATCTGGCCGATGCCATCTCGATCAGCGACGGAACGGGCGAAAGCACCTACAGCTACGGCAAGGCGGAGATAATCGCGCAGGACCCAGGTCTGCTGTCCGCGGCTGCTGCCGGCATCCCAGTGATGGTGGCGACCGGTGACTGTGGCGTCGTCCAGAACCTCGCAGTGGCCAGCGCGCAGTGCGGCAACACCACCAAGACGCCGGATACCGCCGCGTGGGATGACTCGCCCTGGGTCACCGCGGTGGGCGGCAGCGTCCCCAATGTCGACACCTCGGGACGGCGACTCGGGCCTGACCCGTTGTGGAATCGCGGCAAGTTCTCCGAGGGCGCTGGCTACTCCGCGGTGTACCCGCGACCCGCCTACCAGGACCGGGTCGGCTCCCTGACCCGCTCGGTTCCTGACATCACCTTGGACGCCCAGAACGGGACGTCCGAGGCGGCGCCGTTGTTCGCCGGTGTGCTCGCGCTGGCCGCGCAACTCAACCATGGCAGCGTCGGCCCCATCAACAAGGTGCTCTACGAGGTCATGGGACCACGTGCAACGTCCGCCGGAATAGCCGACGTCGTGACCGGGAACAACTCGGTGCCCGCCGAACCGGTGGCCATTCCGGGCTTCGCCGCCGGTACCGGATTCGATGTGGCCAGCGGTTGGGGCACGATCGATGCGAGCAGGTTCGTTCCGGAGCTCGTCGGGGCGATCCGCGCTCACAACGGTCCCGACTCCCTCCAACATCAGGCGGCCGACGCGTTGGCGCGGTTGCAGCACAGCATTGCGCTCACCGGTAACGGCGGCTCGACGTACCTGTTGGCGGCGGGTTTCCTGCCCCAACATCCCGTCGAGCTCGACATCGACGGCAACCACGTCGCCACCATCACGGCCAACACCCTGGGATCGGTCTCCTATGCCGTCGATCCGGCGCTGTTGAAGCTGTCCCGGGGTGCCCACACCCTCACTCTGAAGAGCATGTTGTTGACCGCGACGACGAACTTCCAGACGGGCTGATCCGTCCTGGCGCGGACCGCAGCCCACGCGGGTGGGACGCCGGGGCCGGCTCCTCTACGAGGAGGTGCTCGACGGCGAATCTGGTTGGAGAGACAGGGCGTGCGCTTTCAGCTGTCGGCCAGCTCATCGCGTCCCTGCGGCCGTCGGGTCCAGCGTCGTCTCACTCACACACACCTAGCCGGAGAGGTCGTCGGACCGGCCCGCGGCGAGCCGGGACCACTGCGCCGTGGGCCGTC
>JRHI01000031.1_pt1 | contig 122960 bp, 109 predicted proteins | sample 215371 | NCBI WGS metagenome assembly JRHI01 (sample SAMN02929681, study PRJNA255918) | sediment metagenome | biome: cave system; feature: Ice Cave; material: Sediment; isolation source: sediment from deep within a dark volcanic ice cave with no known source of... ...
CCGCTACAGCACCACCGGCAGCACCCGGCTGCCCAACGCCCAGCCGATGCTCTTCGACCACGGCCAGATCGGGCCCATCGCCTTCGGCCACAACGGCAACCTGGTCAACGCCCAGACGCTGCGGCGCGAGCTGCAGGAGCAGGGCGTCAACTTCACCACCACCACCGACACCGAGGTGATCGGCGCGCTGATCGCGCGCACCCCCGGCGACAACCTCGAGACCGTGCTGCGGCGCTCGCTGCCCCGTCTCGAGGGCGCCTACTGCCTGCTCTTCTCCACCCGCGACTCGCTGATCGGCGCCCGCGACCCGCTGGGCATCCGTCCCATGGTGCTGGGCCGCCTCGGCGACCACGACGCTCCCGGTGGCGACGGCTACATCATCTGCAGCGAGACCTGTGCGCTCGACGTGGTTGGCGCCAACTATGTCCGCGACATCGAGCCCGGCGAGATCGTCACCATCAGCCTGCAGGGCGTCACCTCGTCGCGCATCCCGCGCCCGCCGGTGCGCCCGGCGATGTGCTCCTTCGAGTTCATCTACTTCGCCCGCCCCGACAGCGTGCTCATGGGGCGCTCCCTCTATGAGGCGCGGACGCGGATGGGCCGCGAGCTTGCCGCCGAGGCACCGGTCGACGCCGACATCGTCATCTCCCTCCCCGACAGTGGCACCCCGGCCGCCATCGGCTACGCGGAGCGGTCGGACATCCCCTTCGTCGAGGGGATGATCAAGTCGCGCTACATCACCCGCACCTTCATCCAGCCCAACCAGCGTCTGCGCGACGCCGGCATCCGGCTCAAGTTCAACCCCATGCGCCACGTGCTCGAGGGCAGGCGCGTCATCCTGGTCGACGACTCCATCGTGCGCGGCACCACCAGCAAGCGCATCGTCGAGGAGCTGCGCCGCGCCGGCGCCGTCGAGGTGCACATGCGCGTGGCCTCGCCGCCGATCGTGTGGCCCTGCTTCATGGGCATCGACATCGCCTCCCGCGGCGAGCTGATCGCCGCGCATCGCAGCGAGGAGGAGATCCGCGAGGTCATCGGCGCCGACTCGCTCCGCTACCTCAGCATCGCCGGGCTGAAGCGCGCCATGCAGGTGCGCGGTGTCGAGGGCTTCTGCTTCGCCTGCTTCGACGGGGAATACCCACTGCAGGTGCCGCAGCAGCTCAGCATGGACAAGCTGGCGCTGGAAGGGTAGGCGGAGGCCCGCAGGCCGCCAGGGCCTTGGCGCCATTCTGGCTGCTCGGTCTGGCCTCAGAGGCGAGCGGCGGCAGCTGTACCGAGAGCGATGACGGGCCCCGCTCCCGAGCCGGACTGAGCAATCGTGACCTCGGTGCCGCCCTTGACGAACGCCAGCGTCGCCGCGCCACCATCGAGAGTGAGAAATGCGCGATCGCCGACGTTGGGAACATCCTGAAACCCCGTCTCGTTCTTCGCCGATGCGCGTTGGGTGTCAAAGAGACCGGCCTCGGCTGGGATGACGTAAACGAGGATCGTCTGGCCGTTGGAGTGGTAGATACAAGGCGAGACGGCGCCGCTGCCTGGACCTGGGTCGGACCCGAAGGCCATGGTTGCGTCCTGCCTGGTCACCAGATCACAGGGGCTGGTCGCGGCTCGACTCGCCGGCGCTGGGGCCCCTCCGCCTCCCGATCCCGAGTTCGTCGGCGGCGCCGAAACACCGCCGGGGCCGCCGCCATCGGGACCGACCGAGGCCGTCGTGCTCCCGCAGCCGGCGACCATGACCATCAGAAGCGCGACGGCGCCGAGGGGGGCGCCGGCTGCGGCATGTCTCGTCACGTCGTTCTCCTCGAGGGCGGGGCGTCTGCGTGATCCCCAGCCTGCACAGCCCGGCAAAAGAATCCCTTAATGCGGGCAACGCGCCACGACCCGTGCCCACGTCGTTGTCCTTCCCGTCCCCGCCCCACAGCGCCGGGCGACCCCGGGTGGGACCCCACGGCATGACCGGTCAGGCTCCGAGGTTCGCCACCAGTATTGTTGTCAGCGCGATGAGCTGAGGCGTCGCTGACGCGGGGAAGTGACCGGTTGTACTGACGTCGTTGTCGAAGAGCCCCCGGTGCAGATCCACCGAGACCAGCGTGGACCCGCGGACCGCCTCTGCGAAGCCAGATGTGGAGGTGCTGGTGATGGTGATGGAGTACGACGTCGTGGCTCCCGAGATGCCGCCGTCAGTAGAGGGGGGACCGGCTCTGCGGTCGTGCGCCAGCCTGGCGTTGGCCGCTGCTTCAGAGGGAAAGTTGCGGACGGTCCAATCGGCCTGATAGACATCGGGACAGGGAGACCTGGGGGTGGCGGGGCACGAGGCGACAGAGTCCACCGTGCAGCCCGTGAAAGTGAAGTCGGTGCCGGTAATCGGCCCGCGGGCAACGCCTGGCTTTGCTGGACCGCCAAGGGTGGCGGTCAACTGGTCTGCGCTCACCAAGCCGCACGCGGCCTGCACCGATCCGCCCGACGAGGTGGTCTGAGATCCACTTCCACCCCCAGTCGACTTCGCTGTCGGAGTAGCGGAGCCACCGCCCACAGTCGTCGATGTCGCGGTCCCGGAGTCGCCGCACGCCGCCATCGTGAGCGCCGCCACGAGCACGAGGAACGCAAGCGCCTCCGACCGGTGTCGCCGCATCCATGTATCTCCGTCTGGGGTCCGAAGTCGACGACCGAGACCGTGATAGTCACACATCGCGCGTCGGCGAGCCGATGTGAAGTGGCGTCTCCCGCGCCTCGTCCACGGTGACTTGCAGGAGCCCGTGGACGTGGCCCGTCAGGTGAGGCGCTTCCTGGTCTCAACGGCGCCTGCCGGCTAACTCGGCTCGAACGGCCTGACTCCACCAAACATCTCCAGCATCCGCGGCCCGAGCATCACGTCCCCCTCGATCTCCAGATTGCCGGCGACCCAGGTGGTGAGTGGATTGAGCTCTCCCGCGAAAAGCCGCATGAAGGTGGGAAGGTCAGTGCGGATGGTGACGGCGGGATCCTTGGTCGCCTCGCGATGAGCGCTGGCCCGTCTGCCGTCGATGCGCAGGGTCCACACCTCGGGGAAGGCGCGCTCTGCTCCCCGTGCCCCCGGGCGCAGCTCGATCTGAATCACCCCTGTGAAACCGAACGCCATGCGCGGCTGGAAGCCCTGGGCCATGGCCGTGAACAGCGTCCGCTGCGCCACGGCGGAGCCGAATCGGCGGACCAATTCCTCATCGGAGCGCCCCGTCACCATCTTCGCCACCGCACTGCGACCGCGAGTAGTGATCGCCGCCTTCGCGGCGGACACCACGCCCGGGCCGCGTCGGGTGACCCTGGGCTCCGTCCGCGGAGCACCCGCAGCCCGGGAGCGAACTGCCAGTGCTCGCCGGACGGCCCCGTCGAGGCCCAGTGACCGCCCGGCCTCGACGGCGTCATCGATCAGCAGGTGCGCCCGCCGACGGTCGTCGGGCGCGTCCCGGCGCACCAGCATGTCGGCATATTCGACGCTGGTCAGAACCAGCGCGTGTCGAGCGCCCAGGGCGCGGTTCTTTGTGAGCGCCGCCTCGAAGTGCACCTCGGCCGTGTCGAGGCGGTTCATCACAGTTGCCAGCACACCCAGGTGACGATGCGCGCTCCCGGTCGGGGCGGCAAGGGTGCCGAGGATGATGTTCCGGTCGCCGAAGGGGGCGAGCAGGTCGTACAGAACGGCCGCTCGGCGCCGGTCCTGCAGGCGGCCGCAGGTGAGGGACAAAACGTCCATCGCGCTCAGGAACACGAAATCCCGCGGGATGCCGGCGAAGTCGTCGGCCGCCAGAAGATCGAACTCGCGGCGCGCCTCGTCCTCGAGGCCGATCTCGGCGCACACGAAAGCCCGGCCGGAACTGAAACCGGGCACATCGGCGAAGTGCTCAGCAATCGCCACTGCGGTGGCATGCATCTCCGGCAGCCGTCCCTGCAGGTACCGCAGATAGATCATCTGCGCACCGAACAGCGCCAGTGCGCTGGGATTCTGTGCCGCCTGTCCGACCATGAGCCCGTGCCAGACCAGCTTTTCGAGCTCGTCGGCCGGACTGTCCAGTGCCGCCAGCAGGAGGTTGACGGCCCCATTGATCCACTTGGTGTAGGGGGTTTTGATCTGGCTCGCGACCGTCACCGCCCGTGCCGCAGCCTGTCGAGCCGCATCGACATCGCCGGCCTCGAGGAGCGAGACCATGAGCCACCAGTTCGCCTCGACCCCCGAGATCCGGTCGGTGAGCTGGGCGGTGATCTCCAACAGCTCGGTGGCTGTCGCAATACGGTCGTCGAGGTTGTCGGGAGTGCTGGTTCCCCACGACGTGCGCAACAGCACGTAGGCCAGAACCTCGCGCTCGCCGAGATTGCGGGCCATCGCCACGGCGTCTCCGGCGAGCGCGGTCCGTCGCTCCAGCGGCGCCGCCAGGGTCAACGCCTCACACAACCTTGCCGTCACCCGGGCGCGCAAGGCGCTGTCCCCAGGATCGAGCCGCACCAGCGCGCGCTCGAGCATCACAATCAGAGCGTCATCGACGCTGCCTGACTGGAACCCGATGGCGCCCCCCCCGAAACCGAGCGCGGCGCAGGCCTGCTGCTCGGGCATGGACTCGCGATCGGCCAGCTCCGACGCCCTCGAGAAGGCCGCCCGCGAGGCGGCGTACTCGCCGGTGTCCCATCGGCTCCTGCCGAGCGCGAGCAACACGTCGCACTGTCGCCTCGCGTCGCCGGGCCTCAGCTGCAGCGCGCGCAGCGCGTTCTCGAAGTGATCAGAGGCTTCCTCGTAGGCGAGCTGCGCTACCGCCTGATGCCCGGCTGCGATCCCGTAGTCGATGGCCTTGGCGAAGTCATTGGTCGCGGTCGCCGCCTCGAAGTAGTGTCGGGCGAGCTCGGCCAGGTACCGTGGCGGCTCCTCCTCGGCGAACTGCTCGAGAAACTCGGCGATGCGCCGGTGCAGCCGGACCCGTCGAGCGGGCAGGAGCCCGTCGTACAGGGTCTCGCGGATGAGGGCATGCGAGAAGCGGAAGCAGTCGAACTGGGCCGGCGCCGGGGCGATCACCCGCGCCGCGGTGGCGTCTTCGAGCAGGCGCAGCAGCCGATCACCGTGGAGATTCTCGGAAACCTGCTCGAGGAGGCTCACGGTGAAATCGCGCCCGACAACCGCAGCCAGCCGGAGGAGGTCGAGGACCTCATCATCAAGCCGCGCGAGGCGCCGTTCGATCACTTCCCTGATGCTGAGCGGGATTCGCAGGCGGCCGGCCGGGCTGCTGGTTTTCAGTCGCCCGCGCCGCTCATGGATCGCCCCGGTCTCGAGCAGATGGCGCAGCACCTCCTGCACGAAGAAGGGATGGCCCTCCGTCTCCTCCCAGAGCGTCGCGGCCAGGTCCGACGGTGTCTGCTGACCTGCCCAACTGGCGATCAGTCCAGCGACCTCCTCTCGGCTGAGACCAGAGAGTTCGAGCACCGACAGCGGGGTGCTGCGATGACGCGCTGCGATCATCTCCGCCAGGGGATGACCCCGACCCACCTCAACGTCGCGATAGGTGCCGACCAGCAGTATCCGTGCGTCCTGGGCGCTTCGCGCCAGGTGGCGCACCAACGCCAGGGTCGACTTGTCGGCCCAGTGCAGGTCGTCGAGAACCAGCACGATGGGGTGGCGCTCCGCGAGACCGCGGAGGAGGGACGTGATGGCCTCGAACAGTCGGTAGCGATCGGACTCGGGATCGCCGAACTGCGGAGCGCCGGCCTCCCCGGGGAATCGGCGGCCGAGTTCCGGGAGCAGCCGCGAGAGCACGGCGACACTGGTCCCGATCTCCGACCGAAGCCGCTCCACGGGCGTCTGCTCCACGTAGCGAGCCAGTGCCTGAACGAAGGGCTGGAACGGGACCAGCGGCTCCGGGTCGGAGCACCCGTACAGCACCTCGGCGCCCTGCTCGTGGGCCAGCCGCGCAAAATCGGCGGCCAGTCGGGTCTTGCCCATACCGGCCTCACCGGCGAGCAGCACGATGCGCAACTCGCCCGCCTGCGCCCGCCGCAACTCTGCCGAGAGCGCGTGCAGCTCCCCGACGCGCCCCACCATCTCCGTGCGCGCCTCCGAGACCAGGGCGGTCGGGAGGGCCAGTCGCGCACCGGGAACCTCCGGTTCGGGCGCCGTGTCGTCGGGCGGCCGATCCCCGGTCACCGGGACCTGAGCATGAGCACGCCAGTCCATCTCAAACGCCGTCACCGGGTCGGCGAAGCCCTTGAGCAGCAGCGGACCACGTTCGACGAAGCGATAGCCGCCACGGTTGCCGACCAGCACACGAGCGATGTCGGACACCAGGGTCTGCCCCGCATCGGCGCGATCGCAGAGGCGCTTGGCAACGACCACCGGGGTGCCGAAGTAGTCGTTCTCCGCGTTCAGCACCTCGCCGGCGTTGACGCCGATACGCAGCCCCAGACACTCCCCGCGCTGGTTCTGCTGGTTGTGGCCGGCGATCAGCCGCTGCATCTCCGCCGCGCAGGCCAGGGCTGCAAGCGCGCCGGGGAAGGCGACCATCAGGCCGTCGCCCAGGGTCTTGACCTCCTGGCCACCGTTGCCGTCCATCGCCTCGCGGAGCATTCGGAAGTGATCGCGACGCAGAGCTTCGGCGGCTTCATCTCCGAGCCGATCGAGCAATTCTGTGGAGCCGACGAGGTCGGTGAAGACGATGGTGACGGTTCCGGTTCTGTTCAGCACGACGGGACTGGCCGAGTCCGGATCGCCAGGGCGCACCCACGCATCTGGCCGCGTGCCGCGCGCGTCATTGCCCGCGTTGTCCACCACGTGCGGCAACACCGATCCCTTCAGCCGTGCAAAACGCCTTCCCGCAGGCGGTGCCATTCTAGCCGAGGCCTCCATCGACCGCACACCGACACACTAGTCATATGGCGGATGCAATAAAGGGCTCGAGCGCGGCGGTCCAGGTGGTCCATGGGGCGTGGTTCGCCGGATTCCGAGAGGGCTTGACAAGTTGTGATCGATCAATCAATAATTCCGGGCGTGACGTCCCCCTCGGCAGTGCGCCCCCGGCAGACCCCCGGTTCCCGCCAGAGCGCGGACGACCGCCGCGGGCAGGTTCTCGAGGCCGCGCTGCGCGAGTTCGCCGAGCTCGGCTACCACGGCGCCAGCACGGCGGCGATCGCCCGCCGCGCCGGCATCAGCCAGCCGTACATCTACGCGCTCTTCCCCAGCAAGCAGGTGCTGTTCCTGGCCGTCCACGATCTCGTCATCGGCCGGATCCGCGCCACCTTCGCCCGGGCGGCACAGGGCGCCACCAGCCCCCTCGATGCCCTCGACCGCATGGGTCATACCTACCCCGACCTCATTGGTGACCGATTCGCGCTCCTGGCGCAACTGCAGGCGTATGCCGCGGCCGGCGACCCGGAGATCGGGCGGCACGTCAGTCGCGAATTCAGTGGCCTCGTGGACGAGGTGACACGCCTCAGCGGCGCCACGCCGCACCAGGTCGCCTCCTTCATCGCGGGCGGGATGCTCGCCAACATCACGACCATCCTCGGACTCCAGGAGATGTGCGCACCGCTCTGGGAGGACCAGGCGACCCTGCCCGGCTGACCCCCTTTTTTGCCCAACGAATCTATCAATCAATCAATAAGAGGTACGTGGAGATGACCCGCAGCCGCACCGGCTGGACTCTGGCCCTGGTCTCGGCAGCGCTGTTCATGGTGACCCTGGACAACCTGGTCGTCACCACAGCGCTCCCCAGCATCCGCGTCGACCTGGGCGCCGGCCTCGACTCGCTGGAGTGGACCGTCAACGCCTACACGCTGAGCTTCGCCGTGCTTCTCCTGACCGGCTCGGCGCTCGGCGATCGCTTCGGCAGGCGCCGGATGTTCGTCGGCGGCCTCAGCCTCTTCACCCTCGGCTCCGCCGCGGCGGCGATGGCGCCGAGCATCGCCGCCCTCCTCGGCGCCCGGGCCGTCCAGGGCGCCGGTGCGGCGGTGGTCGTGCCCCTCACCCTCACGCTTCTCTCCGAAGCCTTCCCGGCGGGCCGGCGCGGCGTCGCCCTCGGCGTGTGGTCCGGCGTCAGCGGCCTCGGCGTCGCCCTCGGGCCGGTGATCGGCGGCGCCATCGTCGACGGCATCTCCTGGCACTGGATCTTCTGGGTCAACGTCCCGGTCGGCATCGTCGTCGTCGCCCTCACCTTCCGGTACATGGCGGAGAGCCGCGGCAGCGCCGCCGCGCTCGACCTGCCCGGCGTCGCCCTGGCCAGCGCCGGCCTGCTGAGCGGCGTCTACGGCATCGTCCGTGCCACCGCCCTCGGCTGGACCAGCCCGACCGTCGTCGGCAGCCTCGCCGGTGGCGTCGCCCTCCTCGGCATCTTCATCGCCTGGGAGCTCCGCGCTCCCGCCCCCATGCTGCCGATGCGCCTCTTCCGCAGCCGCTCGTTCTCGGCGACCAACGCCGTCTCGCTGGCCATGTACTTCGGGACCTTCGGCTCCGTCTTCCTGCTGGCGCAGTTCTTCCAGACCGCCCAGCACTACTCCCCCTTGCAGTCGGGCCTGCGCACGCTGCCCTGGACGGGCATGCCACTGCTGGTCGCCCCCATCGCCGGAATCCTCTCCGACCGGATCGGCAGCCGCCCGCTCATGGTCGCCGGGTTGAGTTTCCAGGCCATCGCCCTGGGCTGGTTCGCGCTCGTCCTCACCCCCACCGTGCCCTTCACGGCGATCATCGGGCCCTTCGTGCTGGCCGGCGCCGGCATGGCGCTGGTCTTCGCTCCCGCCGCCAACGCCGTCCTGTCGGCGGTCGCTCCCGGCGACGCCGGCCCGGCGTCCGGCGCCACCAACGCCATCCGCGAGGTCGGCGGCGTGCTCGGTGTCTCAGTGCTGGCGACGGTCTTCAGCGGCGCGGGTGGCTACTCGACGCCCGCGACATTCGTCAGCGGCCTGCTGCCGGCCGTCGTCGTCGGGGCGGCGGTGCTGGCTGCGGGCGCTGTCGCGGCGCTCCTGGTGGACAGCAGGCGGCAGGCGCCAGCGGCGGCGCTCGGTGCGCCGGAGCTCGAGCCGGTCGCAGAGCCGGCGCTGGCGGCAGCCTGATCCCAGTCGACCACAGGGGTCGGACCCAGGAGAGTGAGCCCGGGTCCGACCCACTGTCGCGCACAGGTTGAGGAGCCGGTCCGGGTGGTTCTCCCCACCCTTCGCCGGCTGCTCGGCCTGGAAGTCGATGAACGCCGGGGGCGAGAACCGGAGCGGTAGGTGACTGGTATCAAACGGCGTGACCTCCGGTGTCCGACGACCTGCCCTGTGGCACCGCCATTCCGGTCGGGAACGTGACACCATGGCGATCCCTTGGATCAGAGCGCCCGGTGCCCGTTCAACTCCGCGAGGCCAGCCTCCGAGGAGCTCAGTGCCTGCCCCGGCTACAGGCCGGAGGCGCTGAGCTTTGCCGGCGGTGGCCCTGGCCAGAACCTGCCCGACCGCATGACCTGCGCCCATCTCTCTCCGGAGCCCAGCGCCCGAGGATTCCTGGCGGCGTGCCACCACCCCGTGCGCCCGCAGCTGCTGCAGGTGGTGGCCCGGATGCAACGCTCGTACATGAGCCTGCCGTGGGCCCACTGGGACGCCCACGCCGCGGTGATCTCCACCGACGAGGTCGGCCTGGTGACGCGCTGGAACGCCACCGCAGAATCGCTCTACGGCTGGCGCCGCGAGGAGGTCTGGGGCCGGGACATCACCGAGTTCATTGTGGGCCCCTCGGACCGGGAACTGGCGAGGGCGATCGTGGCGGCGTTGGGACGGGGCGAGCCCTGGCGCGGCGAGTTCAACGTCCGCCGCAAGACCGGCGAAGCGGTGGCCGTGGAGGTGGCCGACATGCCACTCCTCGCCGGCGACGGCGCCGTGGTCGGCATCGTCGGTCTCTCGGCGCCGGCCGGCACCCTCACCGACGCCCAGTGGGAGGGCCTGCTGGCCGGATACCCGGGAGCCGTGGGCGGCCGGCGCTGAGCGCTGCGCCAGCCCCGACCCGGCTCGGGGTGCCGGGCATGGCGCGGCACGTCTGGCGCTTCCACCGGCTCCGCAGCTAGCCTGCGACCCATCGGAATCGGACAGACCGGAACACTGACCGTCCCCGCGCGGGCGCTGGTCGTCCTCATCGGCGCCACCAGCGCGGGCAAGTCCACCTTCGCGCAGCGTCACTTCCCGCCCGGCGAGGTGGTCTCATCGGACGCCTGTCGCGCCCTGGTGGCGGGCGATGAGCAGGCTCTCGACGCCAACGACGACGCCTTCTCCGTCCTCCACGCCATCGTCGCCATCCGCCTGCGGCGCGGGCTGCTCACCGTCGTCGACGCGACCAGCCTGCAGCGCCGGGCGCGCCGGCCGCTCCTGGCGCTGGCGCGCCATCACACCCGCCCCACCGTGGCCGTGGTGCTCGACATCGACGAACGACTCCTGCAGGAGCGCAACCGGGGACGCCCCGATCGCAATCTGGCGCCCCACGTCGTCCGCAACCACCTCGCCTGGCTGCGACGCTCGCTGCCCACTCTCGCGGCGGAGGGGTTCGACCAGGTCGCGGTGTTGCAGTCTCAGGCCGAGGTCGAAGCAATGAGCGTGCAGCGCCAGGGATGACCGTTGCGGGCGGCCGCCGTGCCGCCGGCGGATACAGTCAGCGGGCCTCCAGCCCCCGTCCAGCCCAACCGGAGCCCCAAGCCGATGTCCCTTCTCACCCCCGGTGACGTCGCCCCCGAGGTCGCCGGGCGGCGTCCGGACGGCAGCCCGCTCCACCTCGGCGATCTCCGTGGGCGCTGGGTGCTCGTCTACTTCTATCCCAAGGACGACACTCCCGGCTGCACCGCCGAGGCCTGCTCGCTCAACGACAACCTGCAGGACCTGACCGCCAGCGGCGCCGACGTCATCGGGGTCAGCACGGACTCGTGGGAGTCGCACGCGCGCTTCAGCGAGAAGCACGGCCTGCGCTTCGCCCTCGCCGCCGACCCCGACAAGAGCGTCGCCCAGGCCTACGGCGTCGGCCGCATGCTCGGCCTGCTGCCGCTCTTCAAGCGGGTGAGCTTCCTGGTGGACCCCGACGGCAGGATCGCCCAGGTCTGGCCCAGCGTCAAGCCCGCCACCCACGCCGCCGAGGTGCTCGCGACGGTCCGCCGGCTGCGCGCCGCAGCCTAGTCGCCGCCCATCCGCTGGACCTCGCGCATGCGGTTGCTCGCGTCCAGCGCTGCGACCTTGTACGACTCCGCCAGCGTCGGGTAATTGAAGACGGCGTTGACCAGGTAGTCGATGGTGCCGCCCAGCCCCATCACCGCCTGGCCGATGTGGACCAGCTCGGTGGCGCTGGTGCCCAGGGCGTGGACACCGAGGAGCGCGCCATTCTCCGTTGACACCAGCAGCTTCAGCAGCCCGTGCTGGTCGCCGAGGATCTGGCCGCGGGCCAGCTCGCGGTAGCGCGAGATGCCCACCTCATAGGGGATGCCCGCGGCGGTGAGGTCCTTCTCGGTGCGGCCCACGAAGGAGATCTCGGGCACGCTGTAGATACCGTAGGGGAAGACCTTGCCGATGGCCGGTGCCTCCTGGCCGAAGGCGGCGAGCGCGGCGTGACGTCCCTGCTCCATGGAGGTCGCCGCCAGCGAGGGAAAGCCCACCACATCGCCGACGGCGAAGATGTTGTCCACCGTGGTCCGGTAGTCGTCGTCGACGGTGATGCGGCCGTGTTCGTCGGCGCTGATGCCCACGGCGTCGAGGCCCAGGCGGTCCACCGCCCCCTGACGCCCCGCGGAGTAGAGGACGGTCTCGGCCGGAACCTGCTTGCCGCTGGCCAGGTGGGTGATGGTCCCGCGCGGGTGCCGGTCCACCGCGGTCACGGTCTCGCCCAGGCGCAGCACCACGCCCATGTCGCGGAGGTGGTAGAGGAGCCCCTCGACCACCTCGCTGTCGCAGAACTCCAGGATGGCGCCGCGCCGCTCCACCAGCGTCACCTTGGTGCCCAGGGCGGCGAACATGGAGGCGTACTCGACGCCGATCACCCCCGCCCCCGCCACCACCATGGAGCGGGGGATCTGCTCCAGGCAGAGCAGCCCGTCGGAGTCGATGACGATGTGGTCGTCGAAGCTGACGCCCTCGGGGCGTGCCGGCCTGGTCCCCACCGCGATCACCACCTTGTCGGCGGTGACGGTGCGACCCTTGCCGCCGTCGTCGAGGGCGATGGTGTGGGCGTCGACGAAGCTTCCCATCCCGCTCAGCAGCTTGACGTGGTTGCGCGTCAGCTGGTTGCGGATGACGTCGATCTCGCGCTCGATGACCTGGCTGGTGACGCTGCGCAGGTCGTCGAAGGTGATCTCCTCCTTGACCCGGTAGGAGTCGCCGAAGAAGGCCCGCTGGCTGGCGCCGGTGAGATAGAGGACCGCCTCGCGCAGCGTCTTGCTGGGAATGGTCCCGGTGTTGACGCAGATGCCGCCGACCACCGACCGGGGCTCGACGACGCCGGCGCGGTGGCCCAGCTTGGCGGCCTGAATGGCGGCCTTCTGGCCGCTCGGGCCCGAGCCGATGGCGAGGAGGTCGAAGTCGTAGGCCACGGGTGCCGTCCTCCCTGGTCACGGGTCCGCCGCTCAAGTATCGCCACAGTGACCGTGGCACGCGTGTGGCGCGCCGCCCTGCTAGCGTGGCCGCGGCGATGCACCTGCTCCTCACCTCCGGCGACGCCGCGCTGCGCAAGCGGGTTCGGCGCGACCTGGAGGTCAAGGGCCATCGCGTCGACCTGGCCAGGGACGGGGTCGAGGCCTGGCACCGCCTCCGTCAGGACCTCCCCGACGTGCTCGTCGCCGACGCCGAGATGGACCACATGGGCGGGCTCGAGCTGACCAGGACGGTGCGCCGCAACCCGGCCACGCGCGAGCTGCCGGTGATGCTGCTGACCACCATCGGCGGCGCCACCGGTGCGGCCGCGCTGACCAGTGGGCGTGATGCCGTCGATGAGATCATCGTCTCCGCCGGAGCGCCGGACAGTGGGCTGCTGATGGCTCGGCTCGCCGCACTGCTGGAACGCCTGTCCGCAGGACGCGATGCGCCGGCGGTGGCGCCGGGCCGGAGCATCGTGGTGACCAGCGCCAAGGGTGGCGCGGGGGTCACCACGGTGACGGCCAACCTGGCGCTGGCACTGGCCGCCGGGGACCGCAGCGTCATCGGCATCGACCTCGACCTCGAGTACGGCGACCTGTCCATGCTGCTCGATGTCCGCCACGCCGGCGGCATCGAGGACCTGGCCTCGTCGCTGGGGGTGGACGGCGACGAGGTGGCGCCCGAGGACTACCTGGCGCGCCACCCCAGTGGCCTGCGCGTCCTGGCCTCGCCGCGCAACCCCGTGGACGCGCTTCGCATCGACGAGGTGACCACCACGCACGTGCTCGCCCGGCTGCGGGCGCTCCACGACGCGCTGGTCATCGACGTCCCTCCCGGCTTCGGCGATCCGGCCCTGGTGGCGCTCACCACCGCCGACCGCGTGGTGGTGCTGGTGGTCCCCGAGGTGACGGCCCTGGTGCGCACCATCCGGCTGCTCGGCGTGCTCCGCTCGCTCGACGTTCCCGACGAGCGGCTGGTGCTGGTCTACAACCGCTCCGTCGACTCCCGGCAGCTGACCCGCGAGCGCGCCGAGGCGGCCCTGGAACGCCGCTTCCTGGCGGACCTGCCCCACGAGCGGGCGCTCTTCGACCGGGCCACCGCCTCCGGCCACCCGGTGGTGGAGCTGGAGCCCGGGCACGCGGTCTGCCGCGAGCTCCGGCGGCTGGCCGCGATCGTCTCCTGAGCTAGCCGACGGCGACGCCGGCCAGCAGGCTGGTGACCGCCTCGGCGCTCATCGGCCGGGCGAACAGGAACCCCTGGGCCATGTGGCACCCCAGGCCCTCCAGCTGGTCGGCCTGGGCCAGGGTCTCGATCCCCTCGGCGATGGTGCTCAACCCCAGTGTGTGGCCCAGGCCCACGATGGCGGCGGCGAAGGCGTCCTGCTTGGGCCCCAGCCCGAGGTCATCGACGAAGGGCTTGGCCACCTTGAGGGTGTCGACGGGCAGGTTGCGCAGGCTGGCGAGCGACGAGTAGCCGGTGCCGAAGTCGTCGATGGCCAGCTTGAGCCCCAGGGAGCGCAGGGAGCGCAGCGCCCGCAACAGCTCCTCGTCGTCGGCCACCATGACCGTCTCCGTGACCTCCAGCTGGAGCAGCGCGGGCGCCAGCCCCGTCTCCCCGAGCGCGCGGTTGACGAGGGCGGGGAAGTCGGGGTCGCGGAGCTGCCGGCCGCTGACGTTGACGCTCATCGTCAGGCCGGGGGCGATCCGCTGCCATGAGGCGGCCTGCTCGAGCGATCGCCGCAGCACCATGGCGCCGAGCTGGTGGATGAGGCCGGTCTCCTCGGCCAGCGGGATGAAGTCCACCGGCGAGACCATGCCCCGGGTGCGGTGCGGCCAGCGCACCAGGGCCTCGACCCCGACCACGGTGTGGGCGCCGCGGAGCTCCACCACGGGCTGGTAGACGACGGTGAGGTCGCCGTCGCGAAGCGCACCCTCGAGGTCGACCTTGAGGCGGTGGCGTTGCATGGCCAGCGCCTGCATGCTGGGCTCGAAGACCTCGATGCGGCCCTTGCCACGCGCCCTGGCCCGGTACATGGCGACATCGGCATGGCGGAGCAGGATGCTGGCCTCGGCGGGGTCACGGGGATCGGTGACGACCACGCCCACGCTGGCGTCCACGGTCAGGTCGGTCCCGTCGATGTGCATGGGATGCCGGAGCGCGGCCAGCACCCGCCTGGCCACCGCCACCGCCTCTGCCACCGAGACCACGTCCTCCACCAGCACGGCGAACTCGTCGCCGCCGAGCCGCGCGGCCAGGTCGGCGGGACGCAGGCAGCGCCGCAGCCGCTCCCCCACCTCCACCAGCAACCGGTCGCCGGCCGCGTGTCCGAGGCCGTCGTTGACCGACTTGAAGTCGTCGAGGTCGAGGTAGACGACCGCCGCCCGGGCCTGGCTCCGTCCCTCGGCGGTCGCCAGGGTGGCCGCGTCCAGCCGGCGGGTCAGCTGCGCGCGGTTGGCCAGACCGGTGAGCGGGTCGTGGTAGGCCAGCTCGATCATCTCGGAGGCGATGCGCGCGTGGCTGAGCCAGGTGGCCGCCGGGGAGGCGAAGGTCTCGAGCAGGGTCAGGTCGCCGGCGCTGAAGGTGGCGACGTCGCCGGCGCGGTCGGCGACCAGCAGGCAGCCCAGCGACCCGGCCTCCCCCCGCAGCGGGGCGATGACGGCGTCGCGCACGTTCAATGCCCGCAGGCTGCCGGCGACGGCGGCGTCGCGGGAGCCGGCGGCCAGTACATGGGGCCTCCCGTCGCGCACCGCCTGGGGCAGCGCGCCGACGGTGGCCTCCACGCTGACCAGGGTCTGGTCGGGGCCAATCCGGACACGCACCACCCGGCCATGGCTGTCCACCGGCAGCAGCACCAGCTCAGCCTGCTCGCCGCGGAGCATCTCGCGTGCCCGAACCAGCACCGAGCGCACCACCGCGTCGACGTCGCCGGCGCCGCTGAAGGCGCGGACGGCGTCGTAGAGATGGGCCAGGCGGGTGCGCTCCACGTACTCGCGCAGGTACTGCCGATAGGCCAGGACCAGGGCCAGGCACGGCACCGCCAGGGTGATGCCGGCGACGGCGTCGTGCGCCACGACGTGGGCTGCGCCCACACCCATCACCGTGTTGGCGAGCGAGGCGGACAGCGTCACCCGCAGGACGGCCAGCGTACGTCCCCGCGCCGGCCGCTCGCCGCTCGCCGCCATCACCAGGGCGACCAGGCCGGTGCCGCCGAGCCCGGAGACGATCAGGACCGTGAGCGCCACGGCGAGGAGGTCACCGGCTCCCAGGCGGTCGCCGCCGTTGCTCTCGAGGAACGCCAGCAGCCCCAGGGCGGCGGAGATGATGCACAGCTGGGACCCCATGTTGAAGGCGAACTTGCGCAGTGGCTGGCGGCGGACCACGAGGAGGGCCGCGGCGGTGCCGAGGGTGGAGCCGAGCAGGAGTGCCCACGGCGACGCCAGCACCAGGGAGAGCGCCAGCGGCGCCTCTGCCAGGGTCACCGTGTGGGCGTCGCGGCGGAGGTGGATGTGCACCACCAGCGAGCTGGTGGCGAAGAACATCAGTGCGACGGACCACCAGGGGAGCAGCGCCATCGGCGGGGCGGACAGGCGGGTGGCGGCGGCGGCGCCGAGCGAGCCGGCCACCGCCAGGACGGCGATGTAGGCGCACACCGCAGCCGCCGGGCGGCGCGACACGGCCGGTGCGGCACCCGCGGCGGGCGATGTGCCCGGCGTCACGGGTGCGCGGCCGGGCAGGAGGGCGATCACTCCAGCGTCAGGACCACTCGGCGCTCGACCACTGGGAGCCGGACCACTGGGAGCCGGACCACTGGGAGCCGGACCACTGGGAACCGGACCACTGGGAGCCGGACCACTGGGAGCCGTTGGGGGGCGCCGTGTTGTCGGTCCAGATGGCGCCGTTGAACACGTGTCCGCTCCAGGCGCCGAGCACGCTCTCCAGATAGGCCAGCGGTCCGGCGGCGAGCGGACTGAGGTGGACGTCGAGCTCGCCCCTCACCTGGACGCCGTTGGCGAACTGGACGTGGACGTCGCCACGCGACCCCTCGATGGTGCCCATGCCGGTGGAGGGCGTGTAGACCTGGGTGGCGGCGGGACCCGAGAGCAGCGGCGCGGTCAGCGCCCCGTTGAGGTTGAGCTCACCGGCGCCCTGGAGATTCTGGGGCTGGGCCGCCAGGTGGGTGGAGGTGCCGGTCAGCAGCACCTTGATCTGGTCGGGGGTGGCCTGGGGGTGCTGCTGGATGAGCAGCGCCGCGGCGCCCGAGGCGATGGCGGCGGCCTGCGAGGTGCCGCTGCCGCGGAAGAAGCGGCCCGCGAGCACCGCCTGCGGGTTGTTGTAGTCGAGCCAGGAGGCGGGGTCGCGCAGCCCCTGGAGATGGACGCCCGGTGCCACCAGGTCGGGATTGCGCACGCCGTCGCCACCGCTGCTGAAGGGCGCGACGGTGTCGTCGGCCCGGGTGGCGGTGCCGTGGGTGTCGGCGGCGCCGACGGCGATGACGAAGGGATCGTCGGCCGGGTTGTTGATGCCGTTCTTCCAGCCGGCATTGCCGGTGGAGGCGATGACCACGATGCCCTGGTGCCAGGCGGTCTCGGCGGCGAACGCCAGCGGGTCGAGGACGTACTGCTGGTTGGCGTTGGTGCCGAAGCTCAGGTTCATGACCCGGACGTTCATGCCCGGGTCGTGGGCATGCTGGACCACCCAGTCGATGCCCGCCAGCACCTGGCTGATGTCGGCGATGCCGCGGTTGTCGGCCACCTTGACGCTCAGAATCCGCGCCCCTGGTGCCATGCCCTGGTAGCCGGCGGTGTCGGCCGCGGCGGGACCGGTCACCTCGGCGTCCCGGCCGGCGATCAGCCCGGCCATGTGGGTGCCGTGGCCGAAGGTGTCGCGATGGCGCAGGGCGGGGACGGTCGACTCCAGCGAGAGGTCGGGGCCGTCGATCACCTTGGCGCCGCCCAGGCCGTCGACCGGCACGGTGCCGGAGTCGATGAGGGCCACGTCGATGCCGCTGCCGGTGTAGCCGGCCCGCCAGTAGGCGCGAGCACCGGTGGCGCCGGTGATGCTGAGTGCGCTGTTGACGTCGGCGGCGGCGTCGTAGCCGGCGGGATCGGAGGTCAGCTGGACGGGCAGGTCGGGGGTGATCTCGACGATGCCCGGCTGGGCGCGCAGCGCGGCGAGGCGGCCGGCCGGCACCTGGGCGGCGACGGCGTCGACGATGCCGATGTGGCGGGTGACGGTGCCGCCGGCGGCGGCGACAGCGGCGTCGAGCAGACCCGACTGACCGTGCACTGCCCGGACGACGACCGCGCTCCGGGGACCGTCGAGGCCGCGGACACCGGGTGCCCCCGCCAGGGTGGTGAGGAGTGCCGCGGCGGCCAGAGCCAGCGCGGCCGGCCCCCGGTGCCCGACGATCAGCATGGACCGGGCCCTGGAGGTGCTCGACACGCTCTTTCTCTCTCTCCGGCGTTGGGGCCTGGGACGCCGCCCCGGACCCGCGTGATTCCCTGGACGGCACGGCGACGCCGGGGGGCACAGCTTGAGTTGACTCCGCCGCACGCGGGGTTCCGGCCGTGTTCAGGCCCTGCAAGGAAAGGTCAACAGGGTGTGGCGGATCGGTGACGCCCGGCCCCGCCGGCGGCCGCCCTCGCGGAATCGGCCCGCGGGTACACTTGTCTCCCGGCACCGGCGGCTGGCTGGCGGTGGCCCGCCATCCCACCCCGACCTGAGGTACTCCGCCCGTGGGCGACCTGCGCTACGCCGACGCCGGCGTCGACATCGACGAAGGCAATCGTGCCGTCTCGATGATCAAGCGCACCGTCGCCTCGACCTTCACGGCGCCGGTGCTCGGCCAGCTCGGCGCCTTCAGCGGCCTCTTCGCCTTCGAGCCCGGGCGCTACCGGTCGCCGGTCCTGGTGGCCAGCGCCGACGGCGTGGGCACCAAGATCAAGGTCGCCATCGCCGCCGGACGCCACCGCGGGGTGGGCACCGATCTGGTCAACCACTGCGTCAACGACATCCTCTGCTGTGGCGCGGAGCCGCTCTTCTTCCTCGATTACTTCGCCACCGGCAAGCTGCACCCCGAGCAGCTGGCCGAGATCGTCGAGGGGATCGCCGACGCCTGTCGCGACGCCGGCTGCGCGCTCATCGGCGGCGAGACGGCCGAGATGCCCGGCCTCTACGGCCTCGGCGACTACGACCTGGCCGGCTTCATCGTCGGCGTGGTGGAGCGCGACGAGGTCCTCGACGGCAGCCGCGTCGGTGCCGGTGACGCCGTGCTGGCTCTGCCCAGCAGCGGCCTGCACACCAACGGCTACTCGCTGGTGCGACACATCGTCTCCACCCACGACCTCACCTACGACATGGTCCTGCCGGGGACCGACGCCAGCCTCGCCGACCTGCTGCTGGCACCGCACCGCAGCTATCTGGCGGCGGTCCGCGAGCTGCGCGGCCGCATCGACATCCGCGCCATCGCCCACATCACCGGGGGCGGACTCAAGGAGAACACGCCGCGGGTCATTCCCGCCGGCCTCGGTGTCGAGCTCGAGCGCGCCAGCTGGGAGGTGCCGCCCGTGTTCCGCGCCGTCCAGGAGATGGGCGGGGTGCACCCTGACGAGATGTGGCGCACCTTCAACATGGGTGTGGGCATGGTCATCGTGGTGCCGGACGAGCAGGCGGACGCGGTCACCGAGGCGGCCGGGCTCCACCTGTGGCGGGTCGGCCGCGTCGTCGAGCAGTCCGGCCCCGAGCGTGTGGTGCTGCGCTGACGACTCCGATCGCGGTCCTGGCCTCGGGTGCCGGGTCCAACCTTCGCTCGCTGCTGGCCGCGACCGCCCAGCCCGGCCACCCCGCCCGCGTGGTGCTGGTGGCGGGCAACCGCCCCCGGGCCGGCGCCCTGGAGATCGCTCGCGCTCACGGCATCGCCACGCGGTCACTGCCGCTCTCGCTGTTCGACGGCGACCGCGACCGGCGCGACACCGCGCTGCGCGACCACCTGCTCGCCGCCGGCGCGCGCCTCCTGGTTCTCGCCGGATACGACCAGATCCTCGGCGACGTCGTGCTGGACGCCTTTCCCGGCGCCATCCTCAACCTGCATCCGTCGCTGCTCCCCGCCTTCGGTGGGGGCATGCATGCCATCCGAGACGCCCTCGAGTACGGCGCCAAGGTGACCGGCTGCACCGTCCACCTCGTCGACCCGGGCGCGGCCGATGGCGGTGCCGTGGTGCTCCAGACCGCGGTCGAGATCCGTGACGACGACGACCTCGAGTCGCTCACCCGGCGCGTCCATGAGGCGGAGTGGGAGCTGCTGCCGCGCGCCGTCGACCTGTGGTGCCGCGGCCGGCTGCGACGCGTTGGGCGCCGGGTCCACATCGAGGCGGAGCCTGCGGCCCTGCACCACCGCCCGGAGGTCGCGCGATGACCCTGCGAGCTCTGCTCGGCCCCTACGACAAGGCCGGCCTGGTCGAGCTGGCCCGCGGCCTGCGGGAGCACGGCGTCGACCTCGTGGCCACCGACGGCACCCGGCGAGCCCTCGAGGCGGCGGGCATCACGGCGCGCTCGGTGGCCGAGCTGACCGGGCATCCGGAGATGCTCGACGGGAGGGTCAAGACGCTGCATCCGGCGGTGCACGCCGGGATCCTGGCCCGGCGCGACCTCGCCGAGCACATGGCCCAGCTCGCCGAGCACGGGTACGACACCATCGACATCGTGGTGGTGGGGCTCTACCCCTTCCGCGAGACCGTGGCCGCCGGCGCGCAGCCCGCCGAGATCATCGAGAAGATCGACATCGGCGGCCCCACCATGATCCGGGCCGCGGCCAAGAACGCCGAGTCGGTGGCTGTCGTCGTCCACCCCCGGCAGTACCAGGCAGTGCTCGAGGCGCTGGCCGCGGGCGGCATCACCGCCGAGCTGCGCCGCCGGCTGGCCGCGGACGCCTTCGCCCACACCGCCGCCTACGACACCGCCGTCGCCGGCTGGCTGCGCACGCAGCTCGGCAACGGCGAGAGCCTGCCGGAGGAGTTCAGCGTCGGCGGCATCAAGCTCGACGAGCTGCGCTACGGGGAGAACCCGCACCAGCGCGGCGCCATCTACTCGGTGCCGGGTGCACCGGGTGGCGTGGCCCACTCCCGCCACCTCCAGGGCCCGGCGCTCTCCTTCACCAACTGGCTCGACGTCGACGCCGCCCACCGCCTGGTCGCCGAGTTCAGTGAGCCGGCGGCGGCGGTGATCAAGCACACCAACCCCTGCGGCTTCGCCGTTGCCGAGGACGCCTGCTCGGCCTATCGCGCCGCCTTCGAGTGCGACCCGCGCGCCGCCTTCGGCGGCATCGTGGCGGTCAACCGGACCATCGACCTGGCCACCGCCCGGGAGCTGGCCAGAACCTTCCTCGAGGTCATCGTCGCGCCCGGCATCGACGCCGCCGCCGCCGGCCGCCTGGCCCGCAAGGATCGGCTGCGGGTGCTGATCGTCGACCGGCCCTCGCCCCCGGGGCAGCTCGACGTCCGGGCCGTCGACGGCGGCCTGCTGGCGCAGACCCTCGACGCGGTGGCCCTCGACCGCGCCGCCATGACCGTTCCCACCGCCCGGCAGCCGGACGCGGCCGAGTGGGCGGATCTGCTGGCGGCGTGGCGGGTCTGCCGCCACGTCAAGTCCAACGCCATCGTCATCCTCCGGGGCGGCAGCGCCGTCGGCGTCGGCGCCGGCCAGATGTCGCGGGTCGAGTCGGCTGAGATCGCGGTGCGCCGCGCCGGCGACCGGGCCGCCGGCGCGGTGGCGGCCTCGGACGCGTTCTTCCCCTTCCCCGACGGGTTGGAGATGCTCGGCCAGGCGGGGATCGGCGCGGTCATCCAGCCGGGCGGCAGCAAGGGCGACGCCGAGGTGATCGCCGCCGCCGACCGCCTCGGCATGGCCATGGTGTTCACCGGCGAGCGCCACTTCCGGCACTGAGCGGGGGGAACCGACGTCGCCGCCCACGAGTTCGACCGGGACACGGCTGTGGAATCGCTCGGCGAGGGGCGCTACCGCGGGCTGGTCAGCCCCGGCTACAGCATCGGCGAGTACCCCAACGGTGGCTACGTGCTCAGCATCGCGCTGCGCGCCGTGGCGGCCGAGCTGCCCCTCCCCGACCCGCTGGCGGTGTCCGCCCACTACCTGACGCCGAGTGTGCACGGCGCCCCGGTGGACCTGGCCGTCGAGGTCATCCGGGCGGGCCGGGGCACTGCGACCGCCGAGGCGCGCTGCTCCCAGGACGGCGTGGAACGCTTCCGCATCCTGGCCACGTTCGGCGACCTCGGGCGCGCCGACGGCGCCACCGCCGAGCTGGGCGCACCCCCGGAAATGCCGCCACTGGAGGACTGCCTGGGCAGCGACGTGGGGCCCGGGAGCGCCGGCGACCCCATGCCCAACGGGCTGGTGGCAACCGTCCGCGAGCGATTCGACAACCGCGTCGACCCCGCCACCGCCGGCTGGATCCGTGGGGAGCGGACGGGACGCGGCGTCATCCAGGGCTACGCCCGGTTTCGCGACGGCCGCGACGCCGACCTGATGGCGATGATGCTGATCGCCGACTCCTTCCCGCCGGCCGTGTTCGACCTCGCCACCGGCGGCTGGGTGCCGACCATCGAGCTCACCGTCCACTGCCGGGCCCACCCGGCCCCGGGATGGCTGCGCTGCCGCTTCAGCACCAGCCACCTCCGCGACGGCTACCTCGAGGAGGACGGCGAGGTCTGGGACTCCGCGGGCACCCTGGTGTGCCAGTCGCGGCAGCTGGCCCGGCTCAATCGCGCCAGGCGGTAGTCGCTCCGGCCGCCGGCGGGCGGGGGGTCAGCCCAGGGCGGCGAGCATGGAGCGCAGCAACGCGGCCGCCTGCACCCGGGCCGCGGCCGGGACGGGGGCCTCCGCGATCGCCAGCGCCGACTCGCCGAGCGCGCTGAAGAGGAGCCTGGCGGGGAGCTCGAGATCCTGGCGCCGGACGCGCCCCTCGGCAATCAGCGCCTCCAGGGCGGCGCGGAGCAGCCCCAGTGAGTGGAGCAGCACGATCTCTCGATGTCGACGCGCGCCGAGCGCGAACGGCGCCTCGACGATGGCCAGCCGGCGGTAGCGGCTGTCCAGGCAGAGGTCGAGGAAGGCGTCGATGCCGCGCGTGACGGCGGACCAGGCGTTGGTGGCGCCCGAGGCCGCGGCCGTGATCCGAGCGGCGGCCTGCGCCTCGACCTCGGTGTACACCACCTCGAAAAGGTGGAGCTTGCTCGGGAAGTGGTGGTAGAGCGCTCCCCGGGTGAGGCGGGCGCGGCGCACCACGTCCTCAACCGACGTCTCCGCGAAGCCGTGCTCGGCGAAGAGGTCGGCGGCGGCGTCGACCAGGGCACGACGGGTCGCCTCCGTGTACTCCTCGCGGCGGGTGGCGACGTTCATGCGTACCGCGACCATACTGCATACCATAGGTATGTAGAACCATCCGCTCAGCACCACCACGCAGGTGCAGGCCGTGCCGACGGCCTGAGGTTTTGGCTACCGCAGCCCGGCCGGCCGGCGCGCGGCGGCCACCAGCGCCGCCACCAGCGGCGCGCCGGCGGGGTGGTCCGGAGCCAGGTCCTCCGGGTGCCACTGGACGCCGACAACGAAGGACCGGTCGGGCCGCTCGACCCCCTCGACGACGCCGTCGTCGGAGTGCGCCACCGCCCGAAGGCCGGCGCCGAGCCGGCGCACCGCCTGGTGGTGGACGCTGTTGACCAGCCCCGGGTGCTCGCCGACGACGGCGGCCAGTCGCGAGCCCGGCGCGCAGCGCACCGGATGGACCGCGAGACCCTCGTCGTCGACGTCGTGCTCCGCCGTCGTGGCTCCCTGAGCGCGCAGATCCTGGTACAGGGTGCCGCCGCAGGCCACGTTGAGCAGCTGCTGGCCGCGGCAGATGGCGAGCAGCGGCATGTCGGTCTCGAGGGCGTGCCGGCAGAGCAGCAGGTCGGCGGCGTCGAGCTGCGAGTCGCCGGCCTTGCAGGCGGGGCGCGCCTCCTCCCCGTAGCGGCGCGGCTCGATGTCCGGGCCGCCGGGGAGGATGAGTGCGTCGCAGAGCCCGAGGAGCTGCAGCAGCGACTCCTCGTCGCCCAGCGGCGGGATGCAGACCGGCACCCCTCCGGCCTCGACGATGCGCTCGAGGTAGGCGCGGTTCTGCGCCACCCGCGCCCGCAGGCCACCGGTCGCGGCCTGGCGCCGCATGGTGATGCCGACGGTGAGCCGCCGCCCGGCGCTCACCCCCGCATCACGCGACCCCCGGCGTGGCCAGGACCAGGGCGAAGCGCTCGCGCGGGTCGCTGAACCAGCGCTCGAGGCGCAGGCCGGCGGCCGCCAGCTCGGCGGTCACCAGCTCGCGGGTGAACTTGACACTGATCTCGGTGCGCAGCGTCTCCCCGGCGGCGAAGTCCACCGCCAGGGCGGCGCCGCGGATCTCCACGTGCTGGTCGCGGCGGGCGAGCAGGTGCATCTCGATGCGGTGCTCCGGCTCGTCGTACCTGGCCACGTGAGCGAAGGCGCCGACGTCGAAGTCGGCGTCCAGCCGGGAGTTGAGCACGCTCAGCATGTTGCGGTTGAAGGCGGCGGTGACGCCCGCCTGGTCGTCGTAGGCGCGCACCAGCTCGCCGCGGTCCTTGACCAGGTCGATGCCCAGCAGGAAGGCGTCGCCCGGCCGCAGCAGCGACCGGACATCGGCGAGGAACCGGGCGCGGGGCTCGGTGTCGAGGTTGCCGATGGTCGATCCCAGGAAGACCACCAGCTGGCGGCCCAGCCGCGGGACCAGGCGCAGGTGCTCGGAGAAGTCGCCGACCACCGCGTACACCGACAGCCCCGGAAGCTCGCCCAGCAGCCGGCGCGCCGACTCCTGGAGCATCTCCTCGCTGACGTCGACCGGGACGAAGGTGCGCAGCGCGCCCGCCGCGGCGGCGGCGTCGAGCAGGATGCGGGTCTTGATGCAGGAGCCGGCGCCGATCTCGACCACGGCCTCGGGCACGATCCGTCCTGCCACCTCGGCCGCGCAGGCCTCCAGGATGGTGGCCTCGGTGCGGGTCTGGTAGTACTCGGGAAGGCGGGTGATCGCCTCGAAGAGCAGGCTGCCGCGCTCGTCGTAGAACCAGCGCGGGCTCATGGTCCTGGGGGTGCTCAGGAGCCCGGCGCGGACGTCGGCGACGAGCGCTGTCCGCTCGTCGAGGCCGACCGTGTGGACGGCCACCATCAGTGGGGCGGTCATGACGCTCACTGCACATCCCTCGCACAACGGAAGCCGGCGAAGATCTGCCGGCGGATTGGGCGGTCCCAGTTCCTGAAGGTGACGCGGGCCACCGACGGCCGCGCCGCCCAGGAGGCGCCGCGCAGCACGGTGTAGGTCTCACCCAGGAAGACCTCGGAGTACTCCGGGTAGGGGAAGGTGCGGTAGCCGGGGTAGGCGGTGAAGTGGCTCGAGGTCCACTCCCACACCTCGCCGATCATCTGCTCACAGCCCAGGGCGCTGGCACCGTCCGGGTAGGCGCCCACCGGCGCGCACCCATGGAGCCACTGGTCGAGGTTGGCGTGGCGCGGCTCGGGGGGGCAGTCGCCCCAGGGGTGGCGTCGCGCCGCGCCGGTGGCCGGGTCCCACGACGCGGCCACCTCCCACTCCTGTTCCGTCGGCAGCCGGCAGCCGCGCCGGCGTGCCACCGCCGCCGCCTCGTGGAGGCAGACGTGCATCACCGGGGTATCGAGCCGGACCGGCTCCCGGTGGCCGAAGCGATCGGTCCACCAGCGGCCGTCGGAATCGCGCTCCCAGTGCTTGGGAGCCGTCACCCCGCTCTCCGCCAGCCAGGCGCGCCCCGCCGGGTCCCAGAGTTCGGGGCGGCGATAGCCGCCGTCGTCGATGAACTCCGCCACCTCGGAGCAGGTGACGGGGAAGCGGTCGATCGCGTAGGCGCGCAGCGCCACGGTGTGCCGCGGATGCTCGTTGTCGTAGGGGGCGTGATCGTCGCAGCCCACCGGGTACTCCCCCGCGGGCACCGGCACCATGTCGTGCACCACCGTGCGTCCGATCGGCACCTGCGGCGCCGGCGGCAGCGGCGGCCGGTAGCCTCCGGCCAGCACCTGCAACGTCTGCAGGAGCGTCTCGTCGTGCTGGTGCTCGTGCTGGACGATCATCGAGTAGACGAAGCCGTCGCGCAGCAGCGGATCGGCGGCGTCGAGGTTGACCTCCTCGAGCAGCCCGAGCGCCCGTGAGCGCACCTCGTCGCGGTAGGCGACGGCGGTGCGCAGGTCCATCAGGGGCAGGTCCCCACGTGCCCGACGGGGGTTCTCGAAGGCGTCATAGGTGTGCAGACGCGCCTCGTCGAGTGGAGGTGTTGCTGACAGGTTCGACACCAGCCAGAGCTCCTCGAAGACGCCGATGTGGCCGTAGTCCCAGAGCAGCGGACTCAGCAGCGGGTCGTGCTGGGCGCGCAGCCGCGCCTCGTCGACGGGGGCGAGCAGTTGCTCGGTGCGCCGCCTGGCCTCGCCGAGCTCGGCCGCGAGCCGCTCTCTCAGGTCCATGACGCAACCTCCTGCGGGTCGCGCACGAAGGCCTCGCGGCGGTCGTCGGCCGGACACCGCCCGGCCGCGATCTGCTCTGCCAGTGCCGCCAGGCCGGTCTCGCAGCCGTGCGGCAGGTAGCCGTCGGGAAGGCGGGGGGCCCCCTCGCCGGCGATGGTGACCAGCTCGACGGCGAGGTGGCGGTGCAGCGGGTCGGCAAGGCCGTCCACCGCCGCCGTCCGCCAGCGCTCCGGCCACGGTCTGGGGTCGCCGGCGACCGCCTCCAGCGCCCGGTGGCGCGACCAGCGGTCCTCGGTGAGAACCGCCAGCAGCGCCACCGCGACCCCCACCAGCTCCATGGGCAGGGCGTCGAGGTAGCGGACCTCCAGGTAGCCGCGGGGCCGCACCGGGGGGAACAGCGTGGAGAGGTGGTGCTCGATGTCGGTCGCATCGGGCCGGTCACCGCGGACGGCCAGCCAGTCGCGCAGGGTGGTCCCCGGAGCCGGGCCGGGCTCGAGGCCCGACGCCGAATCGCCGGGCACGCCGATCACCTCGGCATCCAGGGTCAGCTCCGTGTAGCCGGGGAGGGGGTTGTCCACCTGCACACCACCGAAGCCGGTGCGCGACGGATCGGCGCGCTGCCAGGTCAGGGAGCGCAGGCTGACCGCGTCCGCGAGGGCGCCGTCGCCGGCCGGCGAATTGGCCAGGGCCGCCAGCAGCGGCGGTCCGGCGTGGTGGAGCAGCCGCCACCGCTCGGCGGCGGCATCGCCGTGACCGAGATCGAGGCAGACCTGGAGGGCGGCGGTGGTGCGCATCATCCGGCGGCCCCACGGGCCGACCCGGTCGAACTGCGCCTGCAGCCCGCGGTAGCGCGGCCGGTCGAGCTGAAGGCCGACCGCGGCGGCCGGCGTCCAGGGGTCGGCGCCGCAGGCCAGCAGGTGGATGCCGCTGCCGGCCGCGGAGGCGCGGAGCGCGCCGACCAGCCTCAGCGCGGTGTCGACCGCCTGGCGCGCGGTCGCCTCGCAGTCGGGGCTGAGCTCCAGCTGGCCGCCGGGCTCGTAGCTGATGTGGCCGAGGGTTCGCACCTCGGCGCCGGCGGAGGCCACGAGCTCCTCCACGCGATGGATGGGCAACCGCCGAGGCCGGCCGCTCGCGTCTCGGGTGACGGGGATCAGCTCCAGCTCGAGGCCGACCGCGCCAGGGCCGGACGGCAGCGACCGCCCGGGGATGAAGAGTCCGGCCACGGTGCCCGCGATGTCGGGCCGGGCCGTCAGTCGCTGCGCGGCACTCACGTGGGGACGGAGGGGTGCCGGGCGCGAAGCCGGGCGATGCTGGTGGTCAACAGCGCTCCGCGGAGCACGCGGACGGCATCGCCCGAGTCCCTCCACGTTCGCCCGCGATCGACATCAGACATGCGCATCTCCTGTCCTCCTGGGGTCCCGTGCAATCGGGGCCGATCAGCAAACCCTACAGGGGGTGCTCCGTATCAAAGGTGTACGGGATGTGAAGGAGCCGCTTCCGCGCCCCGCCCGCCGGTGGGCTGGGGGCGCCGTCGCGCTAGGGTCGATTCCCGTGTCCACGGCCATCCACTGGTTCCGGCGCGACCTCCGCCTCCACGACCATCAGGCCCTGGCCCTGGCCGCCGAGGGAGGGCGGTCGGTGGTCTGCGCCTTCGTCCTCGACCCGCGAATCCTGGAGCGCCAGGACACCGGCGCGGCGCGGGTGCGGTACCTGCTCGCCGCCCTCGCCGAGCTGGACCGGGCGCTGCGCCAGCGGGGGAGTGCGCTGGTGGTCCGGCACGGCGACGCCGTGACCGAGATCCCGCGGCTGGCCGCCGAGGTGGAAGCCGGCGTGGTCACCGCGGTGCGCGACGCCGAGCCCTTCGCCCGCGACCGCGACCGGCGGGTCCACGACGCGCTGCGCCGTCACGGCCGCCCCGGGCTGCGGCTCACCGACGAGCAGACCTGGGCCGTGCTCCGCGACACCCTCAGCGGCGCGGGCACCCCCTACACGGTGTTCTCGCCCTTCCGGCGGCGCTGGCAGACCCTCCTGGCTGCGGAGGGACCGGGTGCCCCGGCGGCGACGCCCTGGACGGCGCTGACGCCTCTCCACCGATTGCCGCGCAGCCAGCCCCTCCCCACCGCGCCGAGCCTGGGCTTCCGTTCCGACCAGGAGATCCCCGAGCCGGGCGAGAGGGCGGCCCGCCAACGGCTCGACCGCTTCGTCGAGGCGGCGGACGGCCTGGCCCGGTACGACCGGCTGCGCGACCGGCCCGACCTCGCCGCCACCTCGCGTCTCAGCGCCGACCTGCGCTTCGGCGCGCTCAGCATCCGCAGCTGCCTGCGCGCCGCCCTCGAGCTGGGTGGCGCCACCACCAGCCCGGCGGTCCGCGCCGCCGTCGACACCTGGCTGGGCGAGCTGGCCTGGCGCGACTTCTACGCGTCGGTGCTCTGGCACTTCCCCGACGTCGAGCAGCAGGCCTTCCGCGCGGAGCGGCGCTCGCTGCGCTGGGACGACGACCCGGAGCGGCTGGCCGCGTGGCAGCTGGGACGCACCGGGGTGCCGATCGTCGACGCCGCCATGCGCCAGCTGGCCGGCGAGGCGTTCATGCACAACCGCTGCCGGATGATCGTCGCCTCCTTCCTCACCAAGGACCTGCACTGCGACTGGCGGCTCGGCGAGCGCTGGTTCATGCGCCACCTGGTCGACGGCGACCTGGCCGCCAACAACGGTGGCTGGCAGTGGGCGGCGTCCACGGGCACCGACGCCCAGCCCTGGTTCCGCATCTTCAACCCCGTCCTCCAGGGGCGGCGCTTCGACCCCGCCGGCGAGTACGTGCGGCGCTGGGTGCCGGAGCTGCGCCGGGTGCCCGCCGCCCACATCCACGCCCCCTGGGAGCTCGGTCCCGCAGAGCGCGCGGCGTGCGGTCTGGGCAGAGGCGAATATCCGGACCCCATCGTCGATCACGCCCGCGAGCGCCGGGCGGCGCTGGAGCGCTATGGCGCCGCGAACCACCGGAGAGCATGACCGGGCGTTGGTGCCAGGATCGGCAGGATCAGTTGGGCTCCTACCATGGGGCGGCCGTGTGTGTGGTCGCCGCCCCGCCTGCCCCGTCGCGCCCGTCCGCCCTGCGCCGCCTGCTGGCGCCCCGGCTCGTCGGCCGCTTTGTGCTCCTCCAGGTGGGCCTGTTCATCTTCGGCCTGACCGTCCCGATCACGCTGCAGGCACACCTGGGCCTGACCCCGTGGGACGTCCTGCATCAGGGGCTGTCGCGGCATACACCGCTGACCATCGGACTGGCCTCGGAGGCTGTCGGACTGGTGATCCTGGTGCTCTCGTGGATTCTGGGCATCCGCCCGGGCGTCGGCACCGTCAGCAACATGGTGATGATCGGCTTCTGGATCGATCGGGTCCTCGCCTGGGGCTGGATCCCGGACGAGGGTGATGCCCCGCTGGCTGTCCGCTTCGGCATGCTCGGCGTGGCCCTGCTGCTCATGGGCGTGGCCAGCGGCGCCTACATTGCCCCACGCCTGGGGGCTGGACCGCGCGACAGCATGATGCTGGCCCTGGCAGCCCGGACCGGTCGCCCGGTCGCGCTGATCCGCGGCGCCCTCGAGTCGAGCGCCTGCCTGGCGGGCTTTCTGCTGGGCGGCACGGTGGGCATCGGCACCCTGCTCATCGCCCTGCTGCTCGGACCCTCGGTGCAGGCGGGCCTGCGGCTCTTCGGCTTCAACGCCCACGTGGCGGTGGTGGTGACCACCCCGCACGGTCCCGTGGCTGTCGACGATGCCGCCCCGGAAGGCGTTTGACCCGGCCGCTACCGTCGCGGCTATCCTCGGGCGGCATTCCAGCGCGGTATGGAGGCACGGCGTGAGCGACCCGGTGGCCGCCGACATCCTCGCCATGCACGCGGCCGCCACCCCGGACAAGGTGGCCGTCGTCGACGAGCACGGCACCTCGCGCACCTACGACGAGCTCAACCGGCGCGCCAACCGCGCCGCCGCGGCGCTGGCGGGGCTGGGCGTCGCACCCGGAGATCGCTGCCTCCACATCCACCACAACCTGGTCGAGGCCTTCGAGCTCGGCCACGAGCTGCGGGTGGTGACCACGGCCATGAACTGGCGGCTGCGCCCGGGCGAGATCGCCTACCTGCTCAACGACTCGGGCGCGGCCTGCATCGTCAGCAGCGCCGCCTTCCGCGGGGTGGTGGACGAGGCCCGGTTCGAGGTCGAGAACGCGGACGCGCGTCAATGGGTGGTCTTCGGCGACGACGCCCCCAAGGGCTGGTCGAGCTGGGAGCGGCTGCTGGCGGCGGCGCCGGACACGGAGCCGGCGAGCCCGGCGGAGCCGACCGGGCCCACCATGGTCTACACCGCCGGCACCACCGGCCGTCCCAAGGGCGCCTACCGGCGCACCGGGATCCCGCTGGAGGCGGTGTTCGCCTGGATCTCCGGCCTGGGGCCTGCGCGGTGATGACGTCCACCTCCTCGCCGGCCCGGGATACCACAGCGCCCCGGCGGCCTTCAGCGGGCTGCAGGCCATCCTCGGGGCCACCACCGTGGTCATGGAGCGCTTTGACGCCGAGCGGGCGATCGAGCTGATCGCGCGGCATCGCGTGACCACCACCTTCATGGCGCCGATCCTGCTGCGCCGCATCCTCGACCTCCCCGACGAGGTGCGGTCGCGGCACGACGTCAGCTCCATGCGCGCTCTGATCGTGGCCGCGGCCCCCTTCCCGGCCGACCTCAAACGGCGCGCGGTCGAGTACTTCGGGCCCTCCGTGTTCGAGTTCTACGGCGCCAGCGAGACCGGGCTGGTGACCCTCATCGGGCCCGACGACCTGCTGCGCAAGCCCGATTCCTGCGGGCGGGTGCTGCCCGGGGTGGAGGTGCGGCTTCTCGGCGAGGACGGCGAGGAGGTCCCCGAGGGCCGGCCGGGCGAGCTCTGGACCCGTTCGCTGGGCGGCAGCGCCGAGTACTTCAACAACGCCGAGGCCACCGAGCGCAGCTCCCGCGACGGCTTCTTCACCGTCGGCGACATCGCCTGGCGCGACGCTGAGGGCTTCATCCACATCTGCGACCGCAAGGTCGACATGGTCATCAGCGGCGGCGTCAACATCTATCCCGCCGAGATCGAGGCGGTGCTCGCCGGGCACCCGGCCGTGGAGGACGTCGCCGTCATCGGCGTCCCCGACGAGGAGTGGGGCGAGGCCCTGCTGGCGGTGCTGCGGCTCCGCGCCGGCGCCGCGGCCACCGACACCGAGCTGATTGAGCACTGCCGGGGAGCCCTGGCGGGCTACAAGGTGCCCCGCACCTTCGTGCGCGTCGACGACTTCCCGCGCGACGCGGCCGGCAAGGTGCTCAAGCGGCTGCTGCGCGAGCCCTACTGGGCGGCGACGGGGCGCCGGGTCTGATGGCGCCCTGGGACCAACCCTGCCTCCGGATCGTCGCCACGCGCGGCCATGCGCGCGGAGGGAGCCGATGACTGATCCGGCCATCGTGATCGTCGGGGCAGGACCTGCTGGCCTGGCCACGGCCCTGGCGCTCGCCAGGCGTGGGCGGCGGGTGATGGTGCTAGAGCGTGATGCGGATCAACCGGTCAACGATCCGGCCGCCGCCTGCTCCCAGTGGTCTCGACCGGGCGTCCCCCACAGTCCGCAACCGCACAGTCTGCTGGGACGCACTCGCCGAGCCCTTCGCCTGCACGCTCCCGACGTGCTCACCGGATTGCTGTCGGCCGGAGCCTGGGAGAACAACCTCGGGGCCCGATTTGTCGGCCACGCGGCTGGCCCGGACGACGAGGATCTGGTCGCGGTCCACTGCCGGCGGCCGGTCTTCGAGTGTGTGCTCCGACAAGCCTTGCTCCGCGAACCTCTGGCGAGGTTGCTGACCGGGGCCACAGTCGACGGCGTGGAGGTCCGCACGGCCGCCTCGGGTCCGCCCCGCGTGACCGGCGTCCGGGTGGGCGGTGGGACCATCGCCGCCGACATCGTCGTGGACGCCGCGGGTCGGCGGTCGGCGGTAGGACGCGGGTTGCGCCAGGCTGGGATCGCCCTGCCCGAGACGGAGGTCCAGGAGTGCGGTGTCGTTTACTACAGCCGCTACTTCACGCTCCGCGAGGGCGTCGGCTATCCTGACTGGAAGGGGGTACTGGGCCCTTCCGGCACTACCGACTGCACCCGCTTCAGCGTCTTCTTCGGCGACAACAGCACCTTCGCGATCGTCCTCGGCGTCCCTTCGTGGGAGCGCGAGTTGAAGGGCTTGAGGGAAAATGACGCCTACATGCGGGCGGTGCGTCTGTTCGGATCGCTATCCCCATTTGTCGACGAGGCTGTTGCCGAGCCGATCACCGACGTCATGCCCATGGGCGCGCTGCAGAACACATTCCGGGCGCCTCTCCTCGACGGCGTTCCTGCGGTGATCGGCCTTCACGTGGTAGGCGACTCGTACTGCCACACAAATCCACTGTTCGCATGGGGTATCTGCCTCGGCCTTGACTACGGCTTTGAGTTGGGCAGGATCATTCACGAGCACCCGCTGGACCTCGAGGGACAGTCACTGGCATTTGCCGAACTGACACACGTCGAGGCTGAGCAATGCTATCGCGCCGTCGCAGACGAGGATCGTGATCGTAGCCTCACCTGGCGCGGCAACCAGCCCACCGGTGACTTCCTGGGACGCAGCTTTGCCGGCTTCGTTCGCCAGTGCGCCCAGCCGACCGTGCCGCTCGACCCCCATGTTGCCCGAGCCGTGCTCCGGCGGTCGAACCTGCTGGACCGGCCGGAATCGTTGCGTCGAGACGCCGATGTCATACAGCGGATCGCCGAGTTGCAGCCGAACCTGCCCTTCCCGCCGCCGCCGAGTGTCCCCGGTCGCGAGGAGTTGCTTGACGTGGTGCGCGCCTGAGCGATCAGGTCGGGGACCTTGGGGCCCCGCCCCGGCATCCGGGCGCGTGGCCCGCCGGCGCGCCTCGGTCCTTGTCGGGAACATCGGCGGCCGGCGGTCCGTATCAGTCCCCACACGGCGCCGGCGCACCGGCCCGACCACCACTGGGGGACCCGGCACATGCGTGCTCGCTTCACGACCCGGCTCTGCATCCTGCCTGCGGCGCTGATCGCCGGTGGTATGGCGCTCTCCGGCTGCTCCGGCTCGCCGGCCGCCTCCAGCGCGGCGGGGTACGCCGCCCCCGCCGCCGCCGGCGGCGGCGGCCAGCTCAAGGGCGCGGCGCCGGCGGACGCGGCAACCGGCGGCAAGACCGCGGGCTCCGGCACCGTCGCAACCGTCGACATCGGCCGCCCGCAGGGCCGGATCGAGCGCCACGTCGACGCCGCCTTCCGCGTCCCCCACGGCGCATTTCGCAAGGACTTCGATGACGTCATCGCCCGCGGTGCCGCGTTCGGCGGGTTCGTCGTCGACTCCTCGACCCAGGCCGACGGCGACGGCCGCCTGGCCAGCGGCTCGGTCACCCTGCGCGTCCCCGCCGACAAGCTGAGCCAGCTGGTCAGCGGCCTGGGCGGCACCGAGTACGAGATCTCCGGCATCAACTACTCGAGCATCGACCACACCGCGCAGACGGTCGACCTCGCCGCCCAGCTCAAGGCCGCCACCGGCCACCGTGACGCCCTGCTGCAGCTGCTGGGCAAGACCCAGGGGATCCAGGACATCACCACGCTGGAGACGCAGATCGCCCAGGTTCAGCAGCAGATCGACCAGGTCCAGGGTCAGAGCGACGCCGTCGCCGCCTCCGTCGACCTGGCCACGGCGCGCATCTCGCTGATGGAGCGCGACCTGGTGGCCCCGCCGCCCTCCGGGAGCTCGCCCATCCTCGATGCGCTGCGAGGTGGATGGTCGAACAGCGTCACCGTCATCTCCTTCGCGCTCCTGGCCCTGCTCAGCGGGCTGCCGCTGCTCCTGGTGACAGCCGCCGGGCTGCTCGTCCTCCGCCGGTTGCGCCCGCGCGGCTCCACCCCACCGGCGCCCGCGACATCCTCCTCCGGGGCGGGCGGCGGGGCTGCGTAGACTCCGCTGATGGCGAGCCGCCCTCCCGTCGCCCGTCCGGTCAAGGCCCGTCCCCGGTGGGACGCGCGGATCCTCACCTACAGCCCCTCGTACACCGTCGACGTCACCCACCGGTGCGCCCGGCGCTGCGGCTACTGCGTCTACCGCACCGATACCGGTGGACTGATCTCCCTGGAGGTCATCGACGCCCAGCTCGACGCGGCGGTCCGGCTGGGCGCACGGGAGATCCTGGTGATGAGCGGCGAGGAGCCCTGGCGGCTCCCCGACCTCGACCTTGGCGGCGAGGCCGAGTACGTCGACCGGGTGATCGAGATCTGCGGGCGGGCGCTGGATCGGGGGCTGCTGCCGCACACCAACATCGGCCTGCTCTCCATCGAGTCGCTCCGGCGCCTGGCCAGGGTCAACGTCAGCATGGGCCTGATGCTGGAGACGGGAACGGACCAGCTGCGCGCCCACGCCTACGGCGGCGGCAAGCGGGTGGCCGACCGGCTGCGCCACATCGAGGACGCCGGCCGCCTGCGCATCCCCTTCACCACCGGGATCCTGATCGGCATCGGCGAGACCCGCGAGCACCGGGAGCACGCGCTCCGGCTCATCGCCGGGGCTGCCCGGGAGCACGGCCACATCCAGGAGGTCATCGTCCAGAACTTCGTCCCCAAGCCGGGGACCCCCATGGCCGGGCTGCCGGGTGCGACGCTGGAGGAGATGCGCGACACCGTCCGGCTGGCCCGCGGGATCCTGCCGGCGGAGGTGACCATCCAGGTGCCGCCCAACCTGCTCGACGCCGGCTGGCTGCGGCTGGTCGGGGACGGCGCCCGCGACCTCGGTGGCGTCTCCGCCAACGGCGACAGCGTCTCGCCGGAGAAGCCCTGGGAGCCGATCGGTGTGATGCAGGAGCGCGCCCGCGACATCGGCTACCGCCTCGCCGAGCGCCTGCCGGTGTACCCGGAGGTGGACGCCGACCTGCAGCCCGCCGCCGATGAGATGCGCCGCCGGCTGGTGGGCGACGAGGTCACCTGGGTGATCTGCCGCAACGTCAACATCAGCAACGTCTGCGTCGGCTCCTGCAGCTTCTGCGGCTTCATGCGCAGGACGCACGACGCCGCCGGCGCCTGGCACCACGACGACGCCACGGTGATGGCCAAGATCGAGAACGCCGTCTCGCGGGGTGCCACCGAGGTCTGCATGCAGAGCGGGCTGCAGCCCGCGCTCGACGTCGCCTTCTTCGAGACGCTCTTCACCGCCATCAAGGCGCGCTGGCCCTCCCTGCACATCCACGCGCTCTCGCCCGAGGAGATCCGCTACCTGGCGCTCCTCGCCGGCCGCCCGCCGCGGTACGTCATCGAGCGCCTCCGCGACGCCGGCCTGGGCACGCTGCCCGGGACCGCGGCGGAGATCCTGGTGGAGGAGGTGCGGCGCGTCATCTGCCCCGAGAAGATCACCACCGACCAGTGGGTTGAGGTGGTCAGGTCCGCTCACCAGGCCGGCGTGCGGACCACCAGCACGGTGATGTTCGGCCACGTCGAGACCTGGCACCACCGCATGGAGCATCTCCGTGTCATCCGCGACCTGCAGCGCGAGACCGGCGGCTTCACCGAGTTCGTCCTGCTCCCCTTCCAGGTGGAGCGCAATGCGCTGGGGCGCCACTACGGGATCCGCCATTCGCCATCGCTCGCCGAGGTGCTGCGCTACACCGCGCTGGCGCGCCTCTTTCTGGGGGCCGATCTGCCCAACATCCAGAGCTCCTGGGTCAAGCTGGGCGGCGAGGGGGTCGCCGAGTCGCTGCGCTGGGGCGCCAACGACTTCGGCGGCACCCTGATGGAGGAGTCCATCTCCCGCGCCAGCGGCGCCGACCACGGTCAGAACATGGAGCCCGAGGAGATCGAGGGCTGGATCCGCTCCGCCGGCCGCCGGCCGCGCGAGCGCACCACGCTCTACGGCCGGGTCGAGCGGCGCCCCCGGGACGACGAGGTCGCCGGGGGACCGCTGCGGCCGCTCACCATGGCGGGCTCCTGATGGCGCGTCCCGGACTGTTGGGCTCGCGCCGCCGGGTCACAACCGCCCCGCGGCCGCCTTCCCCAGGGTGGTGACGGCGTCGGGCGACGAACCGGCGCCGGGCTTGGAGAGCGAGATCCTGACGACCTGCGAGCTTTTCAGGAAGACGATGGTGCCCAGATCGGGCAGGTCGGCGGTGATGATGACGAAGGCGGCCTCGCCGACGCCGGAGACGTCCTGGGGGGTGGGCCCGCCGGTCAGCTGCCGCTCGGTGTCGTACGACATCCTGTTGCCCAGCTGGGCGCTGACCGCGATGAACGTGCCCCCGGACAACTCATAGTCGCAGTGCAGCGAGTGCGGCACGGCCGGCCCCGGGTCGGCGCCGAGGGCGGCGGTCGCCTCCTGCTGACTGATCAGAGTGCAGGCATCCACTTTGGCGGCCCCGGCGCGGCTCTGGCTGGAGGTTGTGCCCGGCTGCGGGGCATTGGAGGCCACCCCGGCCTGCGAGCCGGTGGTGGTCGTGGGGGCCGACGCTGCGGCGCCACTGCTGCTGGTGGCATCGCTGCCGCAGCCGGCGAGCATCAGGACCGATGCCGCCACGGCACCGCCCCAGGTCAACAATCCATGTCTGGTCATGCCGGGTCCGACCTCCGCTGGTGGCGCCGCGCCGAGGGCGGCGGTTGGTGTGCCGGTGCACAGCCTGGAGGGGTTGACGAAAAGTTCACTAAAACAAACCGGATCGAGCCTGAACCGGGCGCTCAGGCCCGCTGGAAGCCACCGCCCGGGTTCGAGGGCCGGATGGGCAGGCGCACCCGCTCGCCACTGCGCACCCAGCGACGCCGCAGCGCCGCCTCGCGGTCACGCGGCTCGAGGCGGAGCAGGTCGATGATCTCGTGGGAGGCAACGGTGGCCAGCCCAGGCACCGCGTCGACGGCCTCCGACCACTCCAGGATCACGGCCTCGGCCATGCCCTGGACGCGCGCGGGCATCCCCTCCGTGAGCTGACCGCGCAGTCCATCGGTGAATGCGTTCTCCATCCACCTCGTCAGACGTGCGGGCTAGGGGGTTCCCTGCGCTCCGGCGGCGGCGGCGTCCTCGGGCGCGGTCAGGAAGGTCACCGACAGCGGTGGCAGGGTCATGCGGGTGCTGCACGGCTGGCCATTCCAGCCGTGACCCACAGCCTCCACCGAGCCCAGGTTGCCCACCCCGCTGCCGCCGTACTCATGGGCGTCGGTGTTGAGGGCCTCGCGCCAGCGGCCCGCCAGCGGCAGCCCGACGACGAATCCCTCCCGGACGATGGGGGAGAGGTTGGCGATCACGGCCACGCCGGGATGCCCGTGCGCATCCCGCCGGATGAAGCTGACGATGTTCTGATCGGCGTTGCCGGCGTCGATCCACTGGAAGCCCTCGGGGCGGTCGTCCACCTCGTGCAGCGCCGGCACCGAGCGGTAGAGGGCATTGAGGTCGCGGACCAGGCGCTGCACCCCGGAGTGCATGGGGCTGTCGAGCAGAAACCAGTCGAGGTCGCGGTCGTGCGACCACTCGCGCCACTGCGCCAGCTCGCCGCCCATGAAGAGCAGCTTGCGGCCGGGATGGCCCCACATCCAGCCGAAGAGGCTGCGCAGGTTGGCGAAGCGCTGCCAGTCGTCGCCGCTCATCTTGCCGATCAGGGAGCCCTTGCCGTGGACCACCTCGTCGTGGCTGAGCGGCAGGGTGAAGCGCTCCGTCCAGGCGTACCAGATGGCGAAGGTCAGCTTGTTGTGGTGGTACCGCCGGAACACGGGGTCGAGGCTGAAGTAGTCCAGGGTGTCGTGCATCCAGCCCAGGTTCCACTTGAGGCTGAAGCCCAGGCCGCCGCGCGCCGCCCGCTGGGTGACCCCCGGCCACGCCGTCGACTCCTCGGCCACCACCAGCACGTTGCGATGGTCGCTCTGCAGCGACTCGGTGACCTCGCGGAGCAGGCTGATGGCGTCGAGGTTCTCCCGGCCGCCGAAGGGGTTGGGCACCCACTCGCCCGGCTTGCGGGAGTAGTCCAGGTAGAGCATGGCGGCCACGGCGTCGACGCGCAGGCCGTCGATGTGGAACTCCTCGATCCAGTAGCGCGCGTTGCTGGTCAGGAAGTTGCGCACCTCGGTGCGGCCGAGGTTGAAGACCAGCGTGTCCCAGTCCGGCTGGTGGCCCATGCGCGGGTCGGCGTGCTCGTAGAGCGCGGTGCCGTCGAAGCGGGCCAGCGCCCAGGGGTCGCGCGGGAAGTGCGCCGGCACCCAGTCCAGAATGACGCCGATGCCGGCGGCGTGGAAGCGGTCGATGAGGTAGCGCAGGTCGTCGGGGGAGCCGAAGCGCGCCGTGGGCGCGTAGTACCCCGTCACCTGGTAGCCCCAGCTGCCGGTGAAGGGATGCTCGGCCAGCGGCATCAGCTCGACGTGGGTGAAGCCGAGGTCGCGCACATAGGCGGGCAGCTGCTCGGCCAGCTCGCGGTAGCCGAGCACCCGGTCCCCCTCGCGGCGCCAGGAGCCCGCGTGCACCTCGTAGACCGACATGGGCCGGCGCAGGATCTCGCCCTCCGGGCGGTCCTTCAGCCACGCCGCGTCCTGCCACACATGGTGCGAGCCGGTCACCACGCTGGCGGTGCCGGGCGGCGGCTCGGCGTGGCGCGCCATGGGGTCGGCGTGCATGGTGAGGGAGCCGTCCTGGCCGTGGATCTCGAAGAGATACCTGGCGCCCTCGCCGGTGCCCGGGAGGAACAGCTCCCACAGCCCCGAATCCCCCAGGCGGCGCATGGGATGGAGGCGTTCGTCCCAGAGGTTGAAGTCACCGGCAACCCGAACGCCGCGGGCGTTGGGAGCCCAGACCGAGAGGGCCACGCCCGCCACCCCCTGGTGCTCGATGAGGTGGGCCCCGGTCCGCCGCCAGAGCTGGTGGTGATGGCCCTCGCCGAGGAGGTGGAGGTCGAGCTCGCCGACGGTGGGCGCGAAGCGGTAGGGGTCGTCGGAGTCCCAGTGGTGCTCGGCCGCCTCGAAGCGCAGGCGGTAGGCACCACGGTCGGCGGCCAGGTGGCCGCTGAACAGGCCGCGGTCGTCGATGCGCACCAGCGGGGTCTCGACCCCGGAGGCGCCGACCACGGTCACCGCGCCGGCCCGGGGGTTGAGGACCCGGATGACGGTGGCCTCCCCCTCCGCGTGGGGACCGAGCACGGCGTGCGGATCACCGTGCTCGGAGGCCAGCAGGGCGGTGACGGCGTCGTGGATCCATTGACCGCCGCCGGTGCCGTCCGCAGGCCCCGCCGGTGGGGCGGCCTTCCGCACCCGGGTCCCGCGCCCGGCCTTCTCCCTGCGTGGATCCTGGGGGCTCACGTCTCGCCCCCGGCGAGCAGGAAGCGAAGCGGGATGCCCAACCACGACGGGCGGTGGCCAAGCTCGTAGCCGGCCTCGTAGACGGCCTTGCGGAGCTCGTGGGCGCGGAGCAGCGTGGCGGTGCCGGCCGGCCCCGGCAGCAGCGGGCTGCCGGCGGTGGTGGTCGCGTAGGCCGCCGAGTAGGCGTCGCGGTTGACGCGCGACCAGGCGTCGCCGCGCGGCTGCAGCGCGGTCCACTTGGCGTCCTGCGGATCGAGGCGCTCGGCCAGCGCGGCCGCGGCGGCGTAGTCGAAGGAGCGCAGCATGCCGGCCACGTCGCGCAGCGCCGAGGAGCGCCGGCGCCGCGCGGCCAGCGGGATCCGGGGCTCGCCCTCGAAATCGAGAATCATCCAGCCGTCGTCGGTGCGCAGCGTCTGACCGAGGTGGAGGTCGCCGTGGACCCGGATCGAGATGCCGCCGTCGTCGACGCCGCGCACCGCGTCGAAGGCGGAAACCAGCTCGCGGCGACGGGCGCGCAGCGGGTCGAGGGAGGCGTCGCCCCGCGCCAGCAGCGCGTCCAGCTCGGCGATCATCTCGCGCGACCAGTCCGCCAGCTCCGCCGGCGTGGTGGGGTGGGCCAGCAGCTCCGGCTCCGGCCCCGCCTCCAGGAGTGCCAGGTGCATCTCGGCGGTCACCCGGCCCAGGCGGGCCGCCTCGGCGGCGAAGGTGGCGGCGAGCCCGTCGTCGTCGCCGCCGTCCGCCACCGGCTCAGGACCCGGTCCCAGCGAGGCCTCCGCCTCGGCGTAGAGCGCGCGCAGTGAGGTGAGTGCCAGGGTCCAGCCCTCGGTCCCGTTGTGCAGGAAGGGCTGCAGGGTGGCCAGCAGGATGGGCTCGCCCTGGTGCGGCACGTACTCGACCGCGGCCAGCGGCGCCGGGGTGCTGGTGAAGCCGGCGCGGACCAGCGCGTCGGTGACCTCCAGCTCCGGCGACACCCCGGGGGCGACGCGGCGCAGCACCTTGAGCAGCTCGCGGTCGCCGCGAACGGCCGAGGTGTTGGTCTGCTCGCGACCCAGCGGATGGATGTCGTCGGCCACCTCCCCGTCAGCCGGCTCGGGCTCCGCCATGCGGAGGTTGCTGCAGCGCAGTTCGCCCCGCGCGCCCGGCAGGACGGCTGACCGCCGCATCGCCTTCCACAGGTGCTCCAGCCCGGCGCCGTCGTGGAGCGCGTCGTGAATCACCGCCGGGCCGCCGTGGTGCGTGGCGGCACTGACAAAACGGTCGTCGTCGACATCGTCGGTGACGGCGGCGGCGGCGGGCCGGCGGCTCACCAGGAGGTTGTAGATCTCGGTGTCACCCTCGGGGTAGCGGACCTCCACCAGCACCGTCCAGAGGGCCACGCCGGCGTCCTCGTGGATGGGCACGGACTCGATCACGTGGAGGCCGTCGACGGCGCGGCCCCGGCCGCCGAACCAGCGCTGGCGCGTCACGTACCCGGTCAGCGCCGCGACCGCGTCGTCCTGCTGGAGCCGTTCGAGCATGTGGGCGGCGCGCTCACTCATCGGCCGCCTCCAGGCTGAACCAGAAGAAGGCGTGCGGCGCCAGGGTCAGCACGTAGGGCTGGTCGGTGATCCGCGGGAAACGCACCTTGCCCATCAGCTCCACCGGCGTCAGGCCCCCGAAGGCGTGGAGGTCGAGCTCGACCGGCTGCGCGAAGCGGCTCAGGTTGTTGACGCAGAGCAGGCGCTCGACCGCACCGGGCTCGCCGTCGACCGGCGCCGTGAAGCGGCTGAAGGCGAAGATGCTGGGGTTGCTGGCCTCCAGCGCCTCGAAGCCGCCCTCACCGAACACCGGGTGGCGCTGGCGCACGTCGATGAAGCGGCGCAGCCACTGGAGCATCGACGACTGGCTGCGCTGCTGGGCCTCGACGTTGCAGGCCTGGTAGCCGTACACCGGGTCCATCAGCGGCGGCAGGTAGAGCTGGGCGAAGTCGGCGCGGCTGAAGCCGCCGTTGCGGTCGGCGTTCCACTGCATGGGGGTGCGCACGCCGTCGCGGTCGCCGAGGTAGATGTTGTCGCCCATGGCGATCTCGTCGCCGTAGTACAGGATCGGCGTCCCCGGCAGGCTCAGCAGCAGCCCGTAGAAGAGCTCCATCTGGCGGCGGCCGTTGCTGAGCAGCGGGGCCAGCCGGCGGCGGATGCCGAGGTTGAGCTTCATGCGCGGGTCGGCGGCGTACTCCGCATACATGTAGTCGCGCTCGTCCTCGGTGACCATCTCCAGGGTCAGCTCGTCGTGGTTGCGCAGGAAGATCCCCCACTGCGCCGAGGGCGGGATCTGCGGAGTGCGTGCCAGGATCTCGGTGATGGGGTACCGCTGCTCGCGCCGCAGCGCCATGTACATCCGCGGCATCAGCGGGAAGTGGAAGCACATGTGGCACTCGGGCGCGGCGTCGGTGCCGAAGTAGTCGACGACGTCCTCGGGCCACTGGTTGGCCTCCGCCAGCAGCACCCTGGAGCCGCCGTACTCGCGGTCGACGGTGGCGCGCAGCGTGGCCAGGAAAGCGTGGGTCTCGGGCAGGTTCTCGCAGTTGGTCCCCTCCCGTGCGTAGAGGTAGGGGACGGCGTCCAGCCGGAAGCCGTCGAGCCCCAGGTCCAGCCAGAACCGGCAGACGTCGGTCATGGCGGCGTGGACGTCGGGGTTGTCGTAGTTGAGGTCGGGCTGGTGGCTGAAGAAGCGGTGGAAGTAGTAGGCCCTGGCCTGCTCGTCCCAGGTCCAGTTGCTGGTCTCGGTGTCCACAAAGATGATGCGCGCATCCTTGTACCGCGTCGGCGAGTCCGACCACATGTACCAGTCGTGCCGGGGGTTGTCGGGCGAGGAGCGCGCCTCCTGGAACCACGGATGCTGGTCGCTGGTGTGGTTCATGACCAGATCCATGATCACGCGCAACCCGCGCGCGTGGGCCTCGTCGATGAGGCGCTTCATGTCCTCCACCGTGCCGTACTCGGGCAGTACGGTGGTGTAGCCGCTGATGTCGTAGCCGCCGTCACGCAGCGGCGACTGGTTGATGGGCAGCAGCCAGATGCAGTCGACGCCCAGCCACTGCAGGTAGTCGAGCTTGGAGACCAGACCCTCGATGTCGCCGGTGCCGTCGGCGTTGCCGTCGTGGAAGCCGCGCACCAGCAGCTCGTAGAAGATGGCGCGCTTGAACCAGGTGGTGTCGCCCGCGGCCACCACCTCGGCCTGGGGCTGGAGCCGGGTCTCGGTCACGGGTTCGGGGCCTGCCGTACGTGGAGCACATGGGCAGGCTGCCAGCCGGGGTCGAGCCGGACAAAGTTGCGCGGCCCGTACCAGGTGTAGACCTCGCCGGCGAGCTCGTCGTGGAGCTCATAGGCGCGCTCCGGGTCGATGCCCAGGACCTCGAGGTCGAGCCAGGTGAAGCCGCTCTGCGGGTTGTGGGGGTCGAGGTTGACGATCACCAGCAGCACATCGCGCTTCTCGTGGTCGGCCCGGCTGACGCAGAGCAGGCTGTCGCCGTCGACGTGGTGCACGCGCAGCGTGCGCGGCTGGGCGATGGCCGCCCGGTGGCGGCGGCGGATGGCGTTGAGGTTGGTGATGAACGGTGCCAGCGTCGTCGGCGTCGACCAGTCCCGCGGGCGCAGCTGGTACTTCTCGCTGTCCAGGTACTCCTCGCTGCCCTCGCGGACGGCGACGTTCTCGCCCAGCTCGTAGCCGCTGTACATCCCCCAGCTGGGGCAGCACAGCGCCGCCAGCACCGCCCGCAGCCGGAAGGCGGGCACCCCACCGTGCTGCAGGAAATGGTGGAGGATGTCCGGCGTGTTGGTCCAGAAGTTGGGCCGCATGTAGTCGACCACTGTGGTCTGGGACAGCTCTGTCAGATACTCGGCCAGCTCCTGACGGCCATTGCGCCAGGTGAAGTACGTGTAGCTCTGGGTGAAGCCGAATCTGGCCAGGCGCTCCATGATCCGCGGGCGGGTGAAGGCCTCGGCCAGGAAGATGACCTCGGGGTGCCGGCTGCGCACCTCGCCGATCAGCCAGAGCCAGAAGGGCAGCGGCTTGGTGTGCGGGTTGTCGACGCGGAAGACGGTGATGCCCCGCTCCACCCAGAGCAGGGTGATGCGCAGCAGCTCGGCGTCGAGCGCGGCCCGGTCGGCGGTCTCGAAGTTGACCGGGTAGATGTCCTGGTAGCGCTTGGGCGGGTTCTCCGCGTAGCGGATGGAGCCGTCGGGGCGGTGGTGGAACCACTCCGGGTGGTCCTTCACCCAGGGGTGGTCGGGGCTGCACTGGATGGCCAGGTCGATGGCCACCTCCAGCCCCACGCGGCCGGCCTCGGCGACGAAGGCCTTGAAGTCCTCCACCGTGCCCAGGTCGGGGTGGATGCTGTCGTGGCCGCCCTCGGCCGAGCCGATCGCCCAGGGGCTTCCGGGATCACCCGGGCCGGCCTCGAGCGTGTTGTTGGCGCCCTTGCGGTGGGTGCGGCCGATGGGGTGGATGGGCGGCAGGTAGACGATGTCGAAGCCCATGGCGGCGATCTCGGGCAGGCGCCGCGCCGCGGTGCCGAAGGTGCCGCTCCTGCCGGTGGCGGGATCACCACCCTCGCTCCGCGGGAACATCTCGTACCAGGCGCTGAACTGGGCCAGCCGGCGGTCGACAAAGAGCGGGAATGGCCCGGCGCCGCCGGCGCGCGACCAGTCGGCGGTGCGGTGCATGAGCTGCGCCGCCTGGGGGTCGAGGACGGCGGCCAGGCGCTCGGCGTCCGGCAGTGCGGTCTCGCCGACGCGGTCGCGCAGCATGCGCAGCGCCGCCGTGTCGGCCGGCCCCGGCTCCAGCGCCAGGCGCCGCTCGGCCATCTGCACGCCCACCAGGAACTCCACCGACAGGTCCTGGCCCGCCGCATGGCGTCGCTCCAGGTCGCGGGCGAAGCTGCCCCAGTCGTCGGCCATGGCCAGCAGCTCGAACTCCCACAGGCCCATCGTCGTGGGTGTGAACCAGGCCGACCAGTGGTCGTTGACCAGCAGCCGGAGGGGGATCCGCTCGGCCTGGTCGGCGGGCGCCGCCGCCGGGCGGGGCCGAAGCAGGGCCATGAGCAGGTCATGGCCGTCGGCGACGATGTCCGCGGTCACCTCCACCGCCACCCCCACCGCCGCCTTGGCGGGCAGCCGGCCACAGTCCACCTGGGGCCGGACGTTCTCGATCACCACCCGCCGCCGGTCGCTGGTGACCTGCGGAACCGCGGGCGCGCTCGGCCCTCGGGAGGTCCGGGAAGGGGCGGCGCGCCGGGACGCCGACGACGACCTGGGCGGCATCGGTGCCTCCGTGCGAGCGCTGCTGGCTGGTGTCCGAGGGTATCGAACCCGGACGGGTCGGCGCGTCAGCTCAGCGGCGCCGGAGGACCACCAGGGAGCGGCCCACGACGTCCAGCGCCCTGCCCTCGAGGATGCGGCGAGTGCCCGCCGGCTCGGCGGGCTCGGCGGTGTCGAGCACCACCTCCCACTCCCTGCCCCAGCCGCCGGGGATGGCCCACTCGGTGTCGTCGTGGTTGCTGTGGAGCAGGACCAGCAGGGTGTCGCCGGTGATGCGCTCGCCGCGGGGCCCGCGGTCGGGGATGAGCTCGCCGTTGAGCAGCATGCCCAGGGACAGGCGCTCGTCGCTGCCCCAGTGCTCGTCCTCCATCTCCTGGCCGTCACGCCGGAACCAGGCGATGTCCTTGCGGCGCGCCCCCCGGCCTACCTGGCCCTGGAAGAAGTTGCGGCGCCGCAGCACCGGCTGGGAGGCGCGCAACTGGATGAGCCGCCTGGTGAAGGTGAGCATCGCCTCGTCGACACTCGCCCAGTCGATCCACGAGACCTCGTTGTCCTGGCAGTAGGCGTTGTTGTTGCCCCGCTGGGTGCGACCGATCTCGTCGCCGGCGACGATCATGGGGCAGCCCTGGCTGAGCAGCACGGTGGCCATCAGATTGCGCCGCTGCCGGGCTCGCAGCGCGCTGATCTCGGGGTCGTCGGTCTCCCCCTCGACGCCGTGGTTCCAGCTGCGGTTGTCGTCGGTGCCGTCGCGGTTGTCCTCGCCGTTGGCCTCGTTGTGCTTCTGGTTGTGGGTGACCAGGTCGCGGAGGGTGAATCCGTCGTGGGCGGTGACCAGGTTGACCGAGGCGAAGGGGCCGCGGCCGTCGTCCTGGTACAGGTCACTGGAGCCGGTGAGCCGGTAGGCGAGGTCGCTCACCCCGCGCGCCTGCCCGCGCCAGAAGTCGCGCACGGTGTCGCGATACTTCCCGTTCCACTCCGCCCAGCGCACCGGGAAGTTGCCCACCTGGTAGCCGCCCTCGCCGACGTCCCACGGCTCGGCGATCAGCTTGGTCTGGGAGAGCACCGGGTCCTGGTGGATGATGTCGAAGAACGCCGAGAGCCGGTCGACGTCGTAGAACTCGCGCGCCAGCGCCGAGGCGAGGTCGAAGCGGAAGCCGTCGACGTGCATCTCCGTCACCCAGTAGCGCAGCGAGTCCATGATCAGCCGCAGCGTCTGCGGCTGGCGCGCGTTGAGGGTGTTGCCGGTGCCGGTGACGTCGCTGTAGCGGCGCGGGTTCCGCTCGTCGAGGCGGTAGTAGGTGGGGTTGTCGATGCCCCGCAGGCTCAGGGTCGGGCCGAGGTGGTCGCCCTCGGCGGTGTGGTTGTAGACCACGTCGAGGATCACCTCGAGCCCGGCGCGGTGGAGGGCGCGCACCATCGCCTTGAACTCGCGGAGCTGGGCGCGGTGGCCGGCGGCGCGGGAATACCGGGTCGCGGGGGCCAGGTAGCCGATGCTGTCGTAGCCCCAGTAGTTGGTGAGGCCACGCTCGACCAGGAAACGCTGGTCGATGAAGTGGTGCACGGGCATCAGCTCGACCGCGGTCACCCCGAGCCGGAGCAGGTGGTCGATGGCGGCGGGATGGGCCATCGCCATGTAGGTCCCGCGCAGCTCCCGGGGGATCTCCGGATGGAGCATGGTGAACCCGCGGACGTGCACCTCGTAGATCACCGTCTCCGCCCACGGGGTCAGCGGGGGGCGGTCGTCGCCCCAGGGGAAGAGCTCGTCGGCCACCAGCGAATGGGGCACCGAGCCCGCGGAGTCGAGCTGGCTGGGCTGGTCGTTGTCGATCCGGTCGCCGTCGACGTGGTAGCCGTACACCTCGGGGCCCCAGCGGACGTCCCCACCGATCTCCTTGGCGTAGGGGTCGAGGAGCAGCTTGCACGGGTTGTGGCGCAATCCCTCGGCGGGGCGGTAGGGGCCGCGGACACGGTAGCCGTAGCGCTGCCCCGGCCCCACCCCGGGCACGTAGCCGTGCCAGTGGAACTCGGTGCGCTCGGAGAGCTCGAAGGCGCGCTCCTGCCGCCCCTCGCGGTCGAGGAGCACCAGCTCGACGCCGTCGGCGTGCTCCGCGAAGAGCGAGAAGTTGGTGCCCTCGCCGTCCCAGGTCGCGCCCTGCGGGACATGGCTCCCGGGCCGCGGCGACCGCACCTCAGCCGGGGCCGGAGGGCAGCGGGAGGCGCATGGTCTCGCCGGCGCGGTGGCCCCGGCGCTCGTCGCCCCCCTCGATGATCCAGACCCGCTGGCGACCGCGCACCGTCCAGTCCTCGGGGCCGCCGACCAGCGCCGTCTGCTCGTCGACGCCGATGGTCACGACGTGGGGCGGGGCCTCGGCGCGGATCCGCCCGGCCAGTTTCGGCAGCACCCGATCGAAGCGGTCGAAGTGGGGGATCACCGCCAGCTGGGGCACCACCCCGAGGGCGGGCTCGATGCGGCCGATCTCGGTGCTGCGCGGGTCGGGGACGACCGCGGACAGGGCGATCGCCCCCGCCGAGCACCCCGCCAGCGCCGTCCCCGCCTCCCAGGCGGCGCGGATCGCGCGCCAGACCAGGGTGTCGCGGAGGGTCTCGACCAGGTAGCCGGGGTTGCCGCCGGACAGGTAGACGAGGCCCGCGCCCTCGATCTGGGCGGCGAGCTCGGGGTCGCCGGCGTCCTCGCGGGTCAGCACCCGCAGCGGCACCGGCTCGACCCCCATGCCGCGGTAGTGGACGGTGCCCAGGTCGATCCAGTAGCGGAGGCGCTCCTCCCCCTCCGGGGCGGCGGCGGTGGGCAGGAAGACGGCGCGCTGGGGGCGGCCGGTCAGCAGCTCGGCGTCGACCTCGCGCATCACCGGAAGGAACTCACCGCTGCCCACCAGTGCGATCGGCCCGGCCTCCGTCCCCGTGCTCATCCGCTGCCTCCCGCCGTCCAAAGAGCCATGGCGCGCCATCCCCGATCGGGGAAGCCGGCGGCCTCGGCCACCCGGCACGAGGCGCCATTCTGAGGGTCGTGGATGTAGGTCGGGACCGCGCCCTCGTCGAGGATGCGGCGGGCCAGCCGCGACACCAGCGCCCGCGCCACGCCGCGACCGCGCGCCGGGGCCTCGACGCCGACGCTGATCTCGTGGCCGTGGGGGTCGTGGCGCTTGCGCCCGGCGCCGCCCAGGTAGGCGCCCGACCCGTCGAGGGCGACCAGGACCTCGCCGTCGAAGACGGCGAGCCAGTGCGGCACCCGCGGGTCGGCGGGGTCGAGCCAGACTCCCAGCTCGGGGGCCGGGACCGGCCGGTCGGTCCAGCGGAACACGCCGGTGCCGCGCAGCCCGTCGGGCTCGCCGGCGAGCGCGGCCACCTCCCGCCAGAGGTCGTCGGACTCCAGGTCGAGCGGGCGGCCCCGGAGCCGCTCGGCCGCCGCCGGGGGCACCGAGAGCATCGCGCCCTCCGGGGAGGCGACGGCGAGGGCGGGCAACCACCAGCGGCCGCCGTGCTCGCGCTCACGCTGCGGGTCGCCGGCCACCTCGACCGCGCCGGGCGGCGGCGGCCACACCCCCAGGCGGGCACGCAGGTGGGTGGCCAGGCGCTCGGCGGCGTCGCTCACCCCGCGACGTTGACGTACTTGACCTCGAGGTATTCGCGGATACCCTCGTGGCCACCCTCACGGCCGAAGCCCGACTGCTTCACCCCCCCGAAGGGCGCGGCCGCGTTGGAGACCATGCCCTGGTTGAGGCCGACCATCCCCGTCTCGAGTGCCTCCACCACACGGAGCGCCCGGGCGAGGTCGCGGGTGAAGGTGTAGGCCACCAGCCCGAACTCGGTGTCGTTGGCCTGGGCGATCGCCTCCTCCTCGGTCCGGAAGGTGGTGATCGGCGCCACCGGGCCGAAGATCTCCTCGCGGAGCAGGCGGGCGTCGTGGGGCACGTCGACGAGCACGGTGGGCTGGTAGAACCAGCCCGGGCCGTCGACCGGCGCACCGCCGGTCAGCACCCGGGCGCCGTGGCGGACGGCGTCGTCGACGAGATCGACCACCTTGCGCCGGGCGGCCTCCTCGATCAGCGGACCGACCTGGGTCTGCGGATCGCTGCCCCGGCCCACCCGCAGTGCCCCCATTCGCTCGGCGAGGCGCCTGGCGAACTCGTCCGCCAGGCCCTCGGCGACGTGGAACCGGTTGGCGGCGGTGCAGGCCTCGCCGATGTTCCGCATCTTCGCGAGCATCGCGCCCTCGAGCGCGGCATCGAGGTCGGCGTCCTCGAAGACGAGGAACGGGGCGTTGCCGCCCAGTTCCATGGAGACGCGGAGGACGTTGTCCGCGGCCTCGGCGGCGAGCCGGCGGCCGACCTCGGTCGAGCCGGTGAAGGAGAGCTTCCGGGTGCGCGGGTCCTTCAGCAGCGGCGAGACCACAGCGCCCGAGCTCGAGGTGGTCACCAGGTTGAGCACCCCCGGGGGCAGGCCCGCCTCCTCGAGGATGCGAGCGAGCTCGAGCATGGACAGCGGGGTCAGCCGGGCCGGCTTCACGACCATGGTGCAGCCGGCGGCGACCGCGGGCCCGATCTTTCGGGTGCCCATCGCCATCGGGAAGTTCCACGGCGTGACCATCACGCTCGGTCCCACCGGCTGCCGCATCACCAGGATGCGGCCGTTCCCGGTGGGGCCCATGGTCCAGCGCCCATCGATGCGCACCGCCTCCTCGCCGAACCAGCGCAGGAAGTCGGCGGCGTAGAGCACCTCGGCCCTCGACTCGGCGAGCGCCTTGCCCATCTCCAGGGTCATGAGCAGGGCGAGGTCGTCGGCGCGCCCCACCACCGCCTCGTAGGCCCGGCGGAGGATCTCGCCGCGTTCGCGAGGCGGATGCGCGGCCCAGGCCGTTTGGGCGCCGGCGGCCGCGGCCAGCGCCTCCATGCCGTCCTCGGGGGTGCCGTCGGCGACCTCGCAGAGCGGCTGCCCGGTGGAGGGGTCCTCGACGCTGAAGGTCGCCCCCGAGGAGGACTCCCGCCGGCGCCCGCCGATGTACAGGCCCTTGGGAACCGCCTCGACGACGGCGCGCTCGCGGTCGGTCAGCGCGGTGCCGGTGAGCACCGCTACACCGGGAGGTTGCCGGCCAGCAGCCAGGGCAGCGCCTCGGCCGTCGGCCGCAGCAGCGTCTCGCGGTGCTGGCGCTCGAGGTCGGGCCCCGCGACCAGCGCCAGCGCGGTGCCGAGGAGCGCGCGCTCGGCGCGGTGGCCGGTCTCGCCGTGCTCCACCCGCCAGGCGATCATCGGCGTCCCCCGCTCGGTGAGGCCGAGCAGGAGGTTGCGCATGCCGTCCCACTCCTGGCCGCGGCTCGACTGCTCGAGGAGCCGGATCGCGGCGCGCTCGGCGGCGACGTACGCGGCGTGCAGCTCACCCTCGGCGAGCACGTCCCAGCCCCGCGCGATCCGCTCGATCCCCGCCGGCGAGAGCGTGCGGCAGTCCTCGAGGAGGCGGTCGATGGGGGTCTGCCCCTCGCGCACTCCGTATCCGTCCAGGTCCATCGCCATCTCCTCCGCGGATGCACAGCAGCAGCCGTCGATCAGCCTACCCGTCCGGAGCCGACCCATGTCTCGGGTTTCACCGCGGTCGGGGCGGGTGGGAAGGGGGGCACCCGACGCCCCCGGCCGGCATGTCGAGGAGAGATGGAATGGCGGAGTTCCTCACCGACGTCAGGAACCCTGCGCGAGCGCGCCCGGCAGCACATCGAGCTCGGCCCTATCACCGGGGCGTACGGCCCGGATCGCGCCCGCGAGCGCGCGCTCGCGGGCGCCGGCTACCAGGAGATCATCCTGGCTCGGCGACAGGGACCCCATTCGCCGGCGGCCAGCTGTCCGGATCGCCCGTCCCGGTGGGCTGGCTTCCGGGGAGGATTGGCCCGCAGCCGGCCTGGGTACGTACCCCCAGTAAGCTCCTGACCCGAGGCAACCGGGCCTCGTGTCGGAGCTCCACTGGGATACACAACATGACCGAGCTGAACTCCGAACTCCTTCCCGTGCTGCCGCTCGACGATGTCGTCGTGCTGCCGCACATGACCGTCACGCTGGCGCTGAACGACGACGCCCAGAGGGCGGCGGTCGAGGCCGCGGGGCGGGGCAACCGGCTGGTGCTCCTGGTGCCGCGCGTCGAGGGCCGCTTCGCCGCCGTGGGAACCGTGGCCCGGGTGGAGAGCTCCGGCCGGCTGCCCACCGGGGTCGAGGTGGCCATCTTCAAGGGTGAGCACCGCGGCCGTCCCGGCGGTGGCCAGGCCGACATCGAGGGCGCCCTCTGGGTGCAGGTCGAGACCCTGCGCGAGCCCGATGGCACCTCCGACCGCGTCCAGGAGCTGGCCCGCGAGTACCGCGCGCTCATCGAGAGCGTGCTCGAGTCGCGGGGCGCGCCGGGAGCGGTGCAGTTCGTCCGCAACGCCCGCACCCCCAGCCACCTCGCCGACCTCGCCGGCTACTCGCCCGAGCTCAGCATCGATCAGAAGATCGAGGTGCTGGAGACGCTCGACGTCGAGCAGCGGCTGACCCGGCTCATCGAGTGGACCAAGCAGAACCTCGCCGACGCCTCTCTGAAGGAGCGCATCCGCAGCCAGGTCTCCGAGGGGATGGAGAAGACCCAGCGCGACTTCCTCCTGCGCCAGCAGATGGAGGCGATCCGCAAGGAGCTGGGCGAGGGCAGCGGCGACGTGGTCTCCACGTACCGCGGCCGGGTCGCCGAGGCGGGCATGCCCGAGGGGGTGCGCACCGAGGTCGAGCGCGAGCTGGACCGGCTGGAGCGCACCAGCGAGCAGAACCCCGAGCACGGCTGGATCCGGACGTACCTTGACTGGATGCTCGACCTCCCCTGGGACGTCCGCTCCGAGGACAACTACGACCTGACCGAGGCGCGGCGCATCCTCGACGAGGACCACACCGGCCTCGAGGACGTGAAGGACCGCATCCTGGAGTTCCTGGCGGTGCGCAAGCTGCGCCAGGAGCGTGGCCTCGAGGTGCTCGGCGGCCGCGGCTCGGGCGCGATCATCACGCTCGTGGGGCCGCCCGGCGTGGGCAAGACGTCCCTCGGGGAGTCGGTCGCCCGTGCGCTGGGGCGGAAGTTCGCCCGGGTGTCGCTCGGCGGCATCCACGACGAGGCGGAGATCCGTGGTCACCGGCGCACCTACATCGGGGCGCTGCCGGGACGGATCGTGCGCGCCCTGAAGGAGGCCGGCACCAAGAACCCGGTGATCATGCTCGACGAGATCGACAAGGTCGGCGGCGACTGGCGTGGCGACCCCTCCGCGGCGCTGCTCGAGGTGCTCGATCCCGCGCAGAACCACAGCTTCCGCGACCACTACCTCGAGGTCGACCTCGACCTGTCCGAGGTTCTCTTCATCCCCACCGCCAACGTGTGGGAGACGATTCCGGCGCCGCTGCTCGACCGCATGGAGCTGATCCGGCTCGACGGCTACACCGAGCAGGAGAAGGTGGCGATCGCCCGCGATCACCTGCTTCCCCGCGTGGTGACCCGCGCCGGCCTGCGTCCGGAGGAGATCAGCGTCACCGACGCCGCCCTGCTCAGGGTGATGAGCGACTACACCCGCGAGGCGGGGGTGCGCAACCTCGAGCGCGAGCTCGGCAAGCTCGCCCGCAAGGTGGCCACCGGCTTCGCCACCGGACGGCTGACCCCGCAGGTGCAGGTCGACGGCGACCAGGTGCGCGAGTACCTGGGCAAGCCGAAGGTCGACAACGAGGTCGCCGAGCGCACCGCGGTGCCGGGCGTGGCCACGGGGCTCGCGGTCACCGGGACCGGTGGCGACGTGCTCTTCGTCGAGGCCACCAGCACCCCCGGCCGGGGTCTGACCCTGACCGGCCAGCTGGGCGACGTCATGAAGGAGTCGGCGCAGATCGCGCTCTCCTACGTGCGCTCGCACGCGGCCGAGCTGGGCATCGACCCGGCGGCGGCGGCGAGGGCGTTCCACATCCACGTTCCCGCGGGTGCCATCCCCAAGGACGGCCCGTCGGCCGGGGTCACCATGACCACGGCGATCGTCAGCCTGCTCACCGGCCGCCCGGTGCGGAGCGTCGTGGGCATGACCGGCGAGGTCACGCTGCAGGGACTGGTGCTGCCCATCGGCGGGGTGAAGCAGAAGGTGCTCGCCGCCCACCGGATGGGCCTGCGTGAGGTGATCCTCCCGCGGCGGAACCAGAACGACATCGACGACGTGCCCGAGAGCGTGCGCAACGACATGACCTTCCACCTGGCCAGCCGGGTGGAGGACGTGCTCGCCGTGGCGCTCGACAGCGCGGCCGAGGCCGGCTCGCTGAGGGCCGCGTAGACCGACAGCGTCAGGCGGACCGGCCGGGGCGGCGTGCTCCCGGCCGGTCACCTGCGCTCAGCCTCCGGCGGCGGCCGAGACGGCGGGGCCGTCGGATGTGGCAGCGCCCGTCCAGCGTCTCGCCGGTGAGGACGCCGAGGTCGACGTCCACGACGAGCTGCGCCGTCGACGGGGCGGTACCACCGCCGAGCCCGGCAGCGCACAACGCGACCAGCGCGTCCGCCCGCGCGGCGGCGGGATCGGCGTCCGATGCGGAGACCAGCTCCGCCATCCGCGCGGCGTCGAAATGCATCCGCACCGCCAGCTCGCGCATTTCGCATTCGGGCGCCAAGCTGGTACGTGCGAAGTGGCTGGTGGGCGTTGCGCTCATCACAGACAGGAGTGACCGAACGCAGAGCCCAGCACCACACCAGAACGCCCGCAATCCGCGCAAACCCCCCGCACGCGCACCAGTGAAGCAGTTCGACCCGCCATGATTACTCCAACACATGGCCACAGCAAGGGTCGGCCTCGTCCTGTCCGGCGGCGGTGCCCGGGGCGCCTACGAGATCGGCGTCCTCTCCGTCCTCGCCCCCATCCTCGAGGCCCGCGACGAGTGCCCACAGGTCATCGTCGGCACCAGCGCAGGCGCGATCAACGCCGCCCTCCTCGCCGCCGACGCGCACATCCCCCTCATCACCGCGGTGGACCGCGCCGAGGGCACCTGGCAGACCACACGTTACGAGGACGTCCTCGGCCCCCTGGTCTCCCTCGGCGAGCTCAAGCGCCTGCTGCTGTACGGACTCGAGATCGCCGGCGTCCCCGGGGCCAGCGTGCCCAGCCTGCTCGACGCGGGCCCGCAGGCAAAGACCCTCAGCAACAGAATCGCCTTCGACCGCGTCGCCGCAACGTCACCGAGGGCAGGCTCCACTGCGTGGCGGTCGTGGCCACCTCCCACCGCACCGGACGGAGCGTGGTCTTCCACCACGGCGGCTCACCACCGCCCCACGACCCCGTCCGTGGCATCGACTACGTCGCCACCCGCCTCACCGAGGTGCACGTCCGCGCATCGTCGGCGATCCCGGTGCTCTTCCCCGCCGTCGAGGTCACCCGCCCCTCCCGTGCCGCCGGCTGGTACGGCGACGGGGGCACCCGGCTCAACACCCCGCTCAAGCCGGCGCTCTGGCTCGGCGCCGAACGGCTGGTGGTCATCGGCCTCAACGCCATCGCGAGCACGCGCGAGCAGACGAACGCCAGACGCCCCGACATCTTCGCCGGCGCGGCCCAGATGCTCCAGGCCGGCCTCGCCGACCAGCTGGCCAACGACGTGGCCACCCTGGTCATGGTCAACCAGCTCCTGGCAGGGGGGCTCGCGGGCACCGCCGCCGCCCAGCGGGGCCCCGGTGCCTACCGGCCGGTCCCGTACATCTTCGTCGCGCCTCCGGGCGGCGACACCGTCGGGCGGCTCGCGAGCGAGATCCACCAGCGGTACTTCGCGGGCCTGTCCGGGCTCCGCCGCTGCCGCGACCTGAACCTGCTCGGCCGCGCTTTCGACGTCGGGCGCAACCCGCAGCGCGGCGAGGTGCTCAGCTACCTCCTCTTCGCCCGCGAGTTCTTCGACGCGATGATGGACCTCGGCCGCGCCGACGCCCGGCGCTGGCTCGCCGGCCGGCCCGCCGCCGACCCGTGGCGGTGCGAGGACCTGCCCGACGGCGAGGCCCCCGCACGCACCCGACGGTCTAGTCGCCGCCCTCGTACTTGAACGACACGTTCAGCCGGGTCCGGAACTTCGCCACCTTGCCGTCCTCGATGGTGCAGTCGAGCTTCACCACCTCGGCGACGCGCAGGTCCCGCAGCGTCCTCGCCGCGGTCTCGACCGCAACCTGAGCCGCCGCTTCCCAGGATTCGCTGCTGACGCCCACCAGATCGGTGACGCGATATACGGTGTCGGCCATCCCGGCTCCTCCACACTGGCCGCGGCCACGCCACGGCCGGGCGGCCATTCTGCGCCGGACGTCCGGCGGCCGTCACCGCGCCGAACCGGCTACGGATGCACCACGACCTGGCCGAACGAGCCCGCCTCGACGGCCAGGTGGGCGGAGACGATGTCCTCGAGGGCGAAGCGTGAGCCGATCATCGGCTCCAGGCTCCCGTCCTCCAGTGCCGCCGTCACCTCCGCGTTCGCCGCCGCCCGCTGCTCCGCCGAGATCAGGTACACGAGCACCAGGCGGAGCACCGCGGCCTTCCCCAGCATCGCGTACACCGGCAGCACCGGCTCGGGGTCCAGCGCCGAACCGAAGGCGCAGATCACCCCGCCGGCGCGCAGCGCGGCGAGATCGCGGCCGAGGTTCACCCCCAGCTCGGCGTCGACGACCCGGTCGACACCCGAGCCGCCGGTCTGTTCGCGCGCCCACGCCCCCACGTCGGAGCTCCCGTAGACCACGCCCTCGTCGAACCCACGCTCCGCCAGCGCGGCGAGCTTCGCCGGCGACCCCGCCGTCACCAGCACCCGCGCGCCCGCCCGCCGCGCCAGCTGCGCCGCGGCGAGCCCGACCGCACCGGTGGCTCCCTGCACGAGCACGATGAGGCCCTCCACCGGGCCGTCGGCGTGCACACAGCGATGCGCGGTCACCGCCGGCACCCCGAGGCACGCGCCGGCGTCGAATCCCGTCCCCTCGGGCAGCGGCACCGCCTGTGCCGCGGCCACGACCACCGCCTCGGCGCCGGTGCCGAAGGCGCCGCGCAGCTGGGCGTCGTACACCCAGACCCGCTCCCCGACCCGCGACGGGGGCACCCCCTCCCCCACCGCCTCGATCACCCCGGCGCCGTCGTCGTGGGGCACCACGAGCGGGAAGGGCAGCTCGCCGCGCATCCCCGCGCGGCGCTTGACGTCCGCCGGGTTGATCCCCGACGCCGCCACCGCACCCGCACCTGCCCCGAGCCCGCCTCGGGCTCGGGGATGTCGCCCACCTCGAGCACCTCGCGCGCCGGCCCGACGCGCGTGAAGTACGCAGCTCTCACCGCACCACCTCAGACCATCCGCTCGCGACCCGCCCAGTGGGGCGCCCGCAGCGCCTTCTTGTCGATCTTCCCGTAGGTCGTCTTGGGCAGCGCGTCGACGAACTCGAAGGCGCGCGGCTTCTTGTAGGGGGCGAGGTGCTCGCTCGCAAAGCTCTTCAGGTCGGCGGCGGTCACCTCCAGGCCGTCCGCGAGCACCACCACCGCCATCGCGGTCTCGCCCCAGCGGTCGTCGGGGATGCCGATGACCGCGCACTCCGAGACCGCGGGATGGCGCAGCAGCACCTCCTCGATCTCGCGCGGGTAGACGTTCAGCCCGCCGGAGATGAGCATGTCCTTGGAGCGGTCCATGATGTACAGGTAGCCGTGGTCGTCGAGCCGGCCGATGTCGCCGGTGTGCAGCCAGCCGCCGCGCAGGGTCTCGGCAGTGGCCTCGGGCCGCTGCCAGTAGCCCTTCATCAGCGCCGGGCCGCGCACGCAGATCTCGCCGGTCTCGCCGGCGGCGACGGGATGGTCCTCGGCGTCGAGGATTGCCACCTCCATGCCCGTGCGGACGTGGCCGCAGGACGCGAGCCGCTCGCTGCCCGGCCCGTCGACGATGTGCTCCTGGGCCCTGAGGTAGGTGGCGGTCATCGGCGACTCGGTCTGGGCGAAGAGCTGCACGAACACCGGGCCGATCCGGCGGATCGCCTCCTTGAGGTGCTCGACGTGCATCGGCGCGCCACCGTAGACGATGGTGCGCAGGGTGGAGAGGTCGGCGCCGTCCAGCCCGGGATGGTCGAGCACGATCTTGACCTGGGTCGGCACCAGCCAGGTGTGGGTGACCCGCTCGCGGGCGATCGTCGCCAGGAAGCGGGCGGCGTCGAAGCCGGTGGGCTGGAGCAGCACCTGGGTGCAGGCCTTCATCGTGAAGGCGAGCGCCATGATCCCGGCCCCGTGGGTGAGGGGCGCCGCGTAGAGGCCGACGTCCTCGGGCTCGAGGTGCTGCAGGTCGGCCAGCCAGGAGACCGCCACGAAGGTGAGGGCGCCGTGGGTGAGCATCGCCCCCTTGGGCCGTCCGGTGGTGCCCGACGTGTACGCGATCCACGCGACGTCGTCGTCGGCCACCTCGACGGTGGTGAAGGGCTGCCCGGCGTGCGCCGCCGCCAGCCGGTCGAGGTCGGCGGCGCCGTCGCCGCCGCCCTCCAGTACCAGGGTCTCCGCCCCGATCCGGTCGCGCAGGCCGGTGAGCGTGGCGGCGAAGTCGGCACCTCCGATGAGCACCCGGGCCCCGGAGTCGGCGACGTGATACGTGATCTCCTCGGCGGTGAAGCGGGCGTTGAGCGGCACCACCGTCGCCCCCGCCTTCCACACCGCGAACATGGCCTCGAGCAGGGTCGGGCCGTTGTACATCATCACCGCGACCCGGTCGCTGTGACCGACGCCGAGATCGCGGGCCAGCGCGCCGGCGAGGGCGCCGGCGCGCTGGTTCAGCTCGCGGTAGCTGCGACGCCCACCGCCCTCGTCCCAGACGAGGGCGGTGGTGTCGGGATGGACCCGTGCCGCGTTGGTGAGAATGTCACCGAGGTTCATCGGTGACGGTCAGTGCACGGCCTGCAGCACCTGCGCGGGAACGCCGGCGCCGTTGAGCCTGCCCAGGTCCGACGCGGCCGCCGGCGCCGGCACCTGGCTCACCTGGCCGCTGACGACCGGCTCGCCGAGGAGGCCGAAGCTCTGCTGCACGCCGAGCGCCTCGCGGTGTCCGAAGGCCTGGCACACCGAGGCGAAGCCGACGGCGCGGGGCCGGCCGATCACGAGGTTGTGCGCACAGAAGGCCTGGTACAGCGCGGTCTGCTTGTAGTTGCTGGAGCCGCGGATCACGCAGTGCACCGACTTGTGCGGCCCGGTGGCGTACACGGAGTCGAGCGACCGGTTGACCCGGTGGTTCTCCCGCGGCGGCATCCCCGCCTGCACCTGCGCGGCCACGTCGGCGAGCGCCTTGCGCTGGCCGTCCGGGTCGAGCGGCTTGATCTTCTCCTCGACCATCTGGGCCATGGCGACGACCTGCTCCATCACCGCGCGGTTGAACACGCCGCCGAGCACCTTGCAGTTGGCGACGCGCGGGTTGCGCTTGTGCCAGACCGGGTGCGGTGAGGACCAGTTCGACATCACCAGCGAGGTCTGATGCTGTCCCGGCAGCACCACCTCGAAGTACGCCGCCGGCGGGTACTTCACGTACTGGTTCTGCTCGAGATAGTGGTGGTCGGCCATCAGGATGGTGAAGATCGTCGCCGTCGACGCCTTGGTCGGCATCCCGCCCCAGATGGAGATGATGTCGAGGCTGTCGACCCCGGTGGTCTCCAGGCAGATGTGGGCGGCGATGTCGCTGGTGGTGAACTGGTGCGCGCAGGAGGGGGAGATCAGCAGCCCCCTCTCGGCGAAGCGGGCGCCGAACTTCTCGTCGGCGACCATGCACCAGTCCTGCTCGCCGGTGGTGTCGAGGTAGTGGCAGCCGGCGTTCAGCGCCGCCTCGGCGGCCTGCGGGCCGTAGGTGATGAACGGCCCGACCATGTTGCACACGACCTTGGCGCCCGAGAAGAGCTCGGTGAGCGCTCCGACCGAGTGCTCGACCTCCCGGACCTCGTAGTCCGCGGTCTCGATCCCCGGCACGCTCTCCAGCACGCCGCGGACCCGCGAGGCGTCGCGGCCGGCGGCGATGAAGGGGAGGTTGAACTCGCGCAGGTACTCGCACACGAGCCTGCCGGTGTACCCGTTGGCTCCATAGACGACGACAGGTTTGTTGGTGCCCACGACCCGGATCCTCCTTCGCTGTCCCTACCAATCACCTCCACCGGGCTGCTAGTATCTATCGGACGTTCGATAGTCGTCAAGGTGCGGGGAGATGAGCCAGCACACAGCCTCCACGGGCGGAGTCTCTCGCCCCGGCCGGCAGGCCGGCGGCACCGCCCGGTCGGTGCCGCAGCAGCGCAAGCCCACCGTCGTGCGCACCCGCGAGATCCTCGAGGTCGCCGCCCGGCTGTTCGCCGAGCGCGGCTACGCCGAGACCACGATGCGGAACATCTGCTCGGCTGTGGGGCTGACCCTGGGCTCGCTCTACTACCACGTGGAGAGCAAGGAGGCGGTGCTCGTCCACATCGTCACCGACACCGGCGGCGCCTTCGTCGCGGACATGCGGCGGATCTGCGAGCGCGACGTGCCCGTGGTCGAGTGCGCCTACGAGGTCGCCCGGCGCTGGATGTACGAGGTCGACCACTTCCGTGACCAGTGGCGGGTGCTGATCCGCGAGCAGTGGCGCATCCGCGGCCCCCAGTACCGCGAGGTCCTCGACCTGCGCCGCGAGACCGAGGTGCTGGTCGAGCGCCTGCTCGAGCGCGGCGTCCGCGAGGGCAGCATCCGCCCCCACGACGTGCGCCTCACCAGCATGGCGGTCGCCGGGCTGATGAACTCCACGCTGCAGTGGTATCAGCCGGGCGCGCGGCTCGACCCCGACACCATCGCCGACCACTACATGACCCTCGTGCTGAGGGGGATCGTCACCCCGGAGGTGCACGCCCGCCTGCCGCTGGGCACGCGGGCGGCGAGCGCAGGCAAAGGGCAAGGAGAAAGGAGACAGGATGGCTGAGCTGCAGGGAAAGCGCACCCTGGTCACCGGCGCGGCGTCGGGCATCGGGCGGCAGATCGCCGAGCTCTTCGTCGAGGAGGGGGCTCAGGTGATGCTCCAGGACATCAGCGCCGGGGTGAAGGAGATCGCCGACAGCCTCGGCTGCCCCTCGGTCACCGGCGACGTGTCCAACGGCGAGGACGTGAAGAAGGCGATCGACGCCGCCTCCGCGGCCTTCGGCGGCCTCGACGTGCTGGTGAGCAACGCGGGCATCGAGCAGGTGGTCAGCCTGCTCGAGCACGAGGAGAAGGACTTCGACCAGATCCTCCAGGTCAACATCAAGAGCGTCTGGTTCGGGATCAAGTACGGCGCCCCGGCGATCATCGCCTCGGGCGGCGGCAACATCGTGAACATGGCCTCGGTCGCCGGCCTCGGCGGCTGTCCCATGTTCGGCGCCTACGCGGCCACCAAGGCGGCGGTGGTGTCGCTCACCCGGACCGCGGCGGCCGAGCTGCGCGACGCCGGCGTGCGGGTGAACTGTGTCTGCCCCGCGTTCCTCGACACCCCGATGGTCACCGATCGGGCGTTCGGCAAGCTGGCGGCGGCCTTCGGCGACCTGGGCCCGATCCTCCAGGCCAAGCAGGGACGGCTGGGGACCCCCCGCGAGGCCGCCCAGGCGGTGCTGTTCCTCGCCACCGACCGTGCCTCGTTCGTCAACGGCGCCCACATCACCGTCGACAACGTGCTCAGCGAGCGCCTGCTGTAGCAGGCGAGCATGGTGAACGTCGCATGGGACGTGCCCGGCCTCGTCCCGGGCGCGTCCCGCCCGCGGTGCCACGGCGCATGACTCGCGCCGACGACAGCGCCGCGCGCATCGCCATCGCCGACCTGCGGCGGATGACCGAGGCGTCGCGCAGCCTGGTGGGGCTGCTCGACGCCTCCGTCGTCGCCCGCCGGGCGGCCTGCCGGTTCGGCCCCATCGTCGGCACCGACGCCACCGGGGTGAGCCTGCGCGAGGGCCCGCGGCTGATGGTCACCCGCGGCGCCTGGCGGGTGCGCACCCCGGGGGTGCGCAACGGCCTCGAGGTGCGGTACGGCGACGGCGTCGCCGGCAAGGTGCTGGAGCACCGGCGGCCGGTGTCGGTCGCCGACTTCGAGACCGAGCCGGAGATCTCGCCCCGCCTCGTCGACCACATGGTCCGCCAGGAGGGGATCCACGCCATCCTCGGGGTGCCGATCATCCACCGCGGCCGGGTGATCGGGGTTCTCTATGCCCTGAATCGCACGCCCGGCGAGGTCGGCGATCGCGCCCGCCGGCTGGCCGAGGAGTTCGCCGCCGAGCTGGGCCCGACCCTGGGCGCGGCGATGGGCGCGCAGCGCAGCGCCCGGCGCAGCGCGATGGAGGAGCGGCAGCGGCTCTCCCGCGACCTCCACGACAACCTCAGCCCGCTGCTCTTCGGCATCGGCAGCGCGGCGCAGCGGGCCGGCAGCACGCTGGGGGGCGGGGCGCCCGACGTGGTCGCGCAGATCCGCGCCATCGAGGCGCAGGCGGCGCAGGCGGCCGCCTCGCTCCGCGACATCCTCCGCGCGCTCGCCCCCGCCACCTGCGACGACGGCCTGCCCGCGGTGATCGGCATGGACGTGCGCGGCTTCGCCACCTTCACCGGCACCGCCACCGACTTCGCCGTGGTCGGCGAGGCCTATCCGCTGAGCAGCGAGCAGGAGGCGGTGCTGCTCGCGGTGGTGCGCGAGGGGCTCCACAACGTGGGCAAGCACGCCGAGGCGTCGACGGTGCTGGTGACCCTGCACTACGGCGAGCAGAGCGCCGAGGTCCTGGTGCAGGACGACGGCCGCGGCCTCCCCGAGGACTTCCAGGTCACCCACGTGCCCCGGGACGGCGAGCACTACGGGCTGGCGTCGCTGAGCCAGCGGCTGGCCCGCGTCGGCGGCGAGCTGTCGCTGCAGAGCAACGCGGACGGCGGCATGACCCTCTGCGGCATCGTGCCCACCTTCGCCGCCTCGGCGGGAGCCCCCTCACCGACCGATCCTCTACAGTAGGTGCCGTCATGGAGCGGACACTGAGCCGTGCTCTGCACCGCGCGGCCCAGGGGAAGACCCTGGCGCCAGCCGAGGTCACCGCGCTGCTCGGTGCGCGAGGCGAGGCTCTCGACGAGCTCTGTGGCGTGGCCACGCGGCTGCGCGAGCTCGGCCACGGCGACGTGATCACCTACTCGCGCAAGGTGTTCGTGCCGCTCACCATGCTCTGCCGCGACCGCTGTCACTACTGCACGTTCGCGAAACCGCCGGCACGCGTCACCGCCCCCTTCCTCTCCCCCGACGAGGTGCTCACGGTGGTGCGCGCGGGACGGGAGGCGGGGTGCAAGGAGGCGCTGCTGACCCTCGGCGACAAGCCCGAGGACCGCTATCCGACGGCGCGGCGCTGGCTCGAGGAGCGTGGCTACCGGAGCACCCTCGAGTACCTGCGCGCGATCTGCATCCTGATCATCGAGGAGACCGGGCTCCTCCCCCACCTCAACCCCGGGGTGATGTCCTGGGAGGACATGGCGCGCCTCAAGCAGGTGAGCGCGTCGATGGGGATCATGCTCGAGCAGACCTCGGAGCGGCTGCTCGAGAAGGGCATGGCCCATCACCGCTCGCCCGACAAGGTGCCCGCGGTGCGGCTGCGCACCATCGAGGACGCCGGCCGCCTCGGCATCCCCTTCACCACCGGCATCCTGGTCGGCATCGGCGAGACCGAGGCGGAGCGCGCCGACGCGCTCCTCGCCATCCGCGAGGCGCACCGGCGCCACCGCCACGTCCAGGAGGTCATCGTCCAGAACTTCCGGGCCAAGCCGCGCACAGCGATGCGTGACCATCCCGAGCCCGGGTTCGACGAGTTCCTCGCCGCCGTCGCCACCGCGCGGGTGGTGATGGGCCCACGGATGAACGTCCAGGCGCCGCCGAACCTCAGCGATCCGCACTACCCGCGGCTGCTGGCGGCGGGCATCAACGACTGGGGCGGGGTCTCGCCGGTCACACCCGACCACGTCAACCCCGAGGCCCCCTGGCCGGCTCTCGACGAGCTCGCGGCGCGCACCGCCGAGCACGGCCTCACCCTGCGTGAGCGCCTCTGCGTCTACCCCGAGTACGCCACCCGTCCCGACCCCTACCTGGCCACCCGGATGCGGGCGCCGGTGACCGCGCTGCTGGGAGGCGACGGGCTCGCCGTGGAGGGCGCGCGCGCCGAGCCCCAGCCCTGGCAGGACCCCGACGTGGAGTGGAAGCCGCGCCAGACCGCGCTCACCTATGCGAAGGGCGCCGGCGCCGGGCTGCGCGACGACGCACTGGCGGTGTACGGCGACGTCCACGCCCTCCCGGTGACCGCGGCGTGGACGCCTCGCACCGGGGCGCCGCTCGACGCCGAGATCCGCGCCGCGCTGGGCAACGCCGAGGCGGGCCGGCTGGTGAGCGACGAGCAGGCGCTGGCGCTGTTCGGCGCCGAGGGCGAGGCGCTCGAGGAGCTGTGCCGGGTCGCCGACCGGCTCCGCGCCGCCGCGGTGGGCGACGCCGTCACCTACGTGGTGAACCGGAACATCAACTTCACCAACGTCTGCTACACCGGCTGCCGCTTCTGCGCCTTCGCTCAGCGCGAGATGGACCCCGACTCCTACACGCTGCGCCTCGACGAGATCGCCGACCGCGCCGAGGAGGCGTGCGGCTACGGCGCCACCGAGGTGTGCATCCAGGGCGGCATCCATCCGGGGCTGCCCGCCGACTTCTACTTCCTGATCCTCGACGCGATCCGCGCCCGGGTGCCGGAGATGCACATCCACGCCTTCAGCCCGATGGAGGTGCTGAACGGGTCGACCAAGCTGGGCATCTCCTTCCGCGAGTTCCTCGAGGAGTGCCGCCACCGCGGGCTCGGCACCATCCCCGGCACCGCCGCCGAGATCCTCGACGATGAGGTGCGCTGGGTGCTCACCAAGGGCAAGCTCCCCGCCGACACCTGGGAGGAGATCGTCAGCACCGCGCACTCGGTCGGCCTCCGCTCCTCGTCGACGATGATGTACGGCCACGTCGACGCGCCCCCGCACTGGGTGGGCCACATCCGCCGGCTGGCGCGCATCCAGGAGCGCACCGGCGGCTTCACCGAGTTCGTGCCCCTCCCCTTCGTCCACCAGAACTCGCCGATCTACCTGGCCGGCCTGGCCCGCCCCGGCGCCTCGGTTGCCGACAGCCGGCGGGTCCACGCGATCGCCCGGATCATGCTCAGCGGGCTGATCGACAACGTGCAGGTCTCGTGGGTGAAGCTCGGGCTCGAGGCCTCGAAGGAGCTGCTCCAGGGCGGCGCCAACGACCTCGGCGGCACCCTCATGGAGGAGACCATCTCTCGGATGGCCGGCGCCGAGTGGGGGGTTCGCAAGGAGCCCGAGGAGCTGGAGGCGGCGATCCGCGCCATCGGCCGTGAGCCGGTGGAGCGCACCACCGTCTACGGCCGGGCCCCGGCGCGCGACCGCTCTCCGGCAGCGCTGCGGTAGGCGGCGCGGCCGGCGCGGTGGTCACCGTCCTCTGCGGCGGATTCGGCGCCGCCCGGTTCCTCGGCGGCCTGCGCGGATGCAGCGGCGGCCTCTGCTGTATCGGCAACACCGCCGACGACCTGGAGTGGCTCGGCCTCCACGTCTCCCCCGACCTCGACAGCGTCCTCTACGCGCTCGCCGGGTGCTTCGACGAGGAGCGCGGCTGGGGGCTGCGCGACGACACCTTCCACTGCAACGCGGCGCTCGCCCGCCACGGCGCCGGCTGGTTCCAGGTCGGCGACCGCGACATGGCCCAGCACCTCGAGCGCACCCGGCTGCTGCGCGAGGGACGGAGCCTCGGCGAGGCCACCGCGCGGCTGGCGGAGGCCTGGGGGGTGGAGGCCCGGCTGCTGCCGATGAGCGACGCGCCGGTGCGCACCATGGTCAGCACCGACGAGGGCACCCTCACCCTGCAGGAGTACCTGGTTCAGCGCCACGCCGGGCCGCGGGTGATCGCCGTCGACCATGCCGGCATCGACATGGCGACGCCCGCGCCGGGAGTGCTGGAGGCGCTCACCTGCGCCGAGCTGGTGCTGCTGGCGCCGAGCAACCCGGTGAGCAGCCTGGGCCCGATGGTGGCGCTCCCGGGCGTTCGCGAGGCCCTGGCGGGGCGCGGCGGTGGCACCGTGGCGGTCACCCCGGTGGTGAGCGGCCAGGAGCCGGCCACGCCCCCCGAGCGCGGCCGTGCCCGGGTGCGCGCCGCGTTCCTCGAGTCCCGCGGGCTGCCCCACCGGGCGGCGGCGGTCGCCGGCCTCTACCGCGGCCTCGTCGACGGCTTCGTCCTCGACGAGCGCGACGCCGCGCAGACCGGGGAGATCGAGTCCCTGGGCATGCGCGTGCTCTGCGCCGACACCCTGGCGGCGTCGGAGTCCGAGCGCGCCACGCTCGGCGCCGCGGTGCTCGGGTTCGGCCGCGAGCTGCGCGCCCGGCCGTGAAGGTCGCGCGACCCGGTGTGACCGAGGTGAACGGCGGCTAGCTGAACCGTGGCCCGCGTCACCGAACACGGTTGTCGCCTTCGCCGCCCCTGGGGGCGTATTCTCGCGCTCGAGGAGGCGGCATGGCCGGGAAGCCCAGGTTTGTGGGGCGGGTGGCGGAGGTCGCTGCGCTCGAGGCGGAGCGGCACCGGAGCGCGGCGGGTGAGCTGCGGTGCATCCTGCTCGCCGGTGACCCCGGCGCGGGCAAGACCCGTCTTGCCGAGGAGTGCCTCGCCCGGCACGCCGCGACCTCCACGACGCTCACCGCGCGCGCCCGCCCGCTGAGCACGGTGGCCTCGTTCGGGGTCTGGGCCGAGGCCTTCGAGGAGCACCTGCGCCAGCTTCCCTCCGACGAGGTCGCCGCGCTCTGTGGCGGGTTCCTCGACGACCTCGCCGGCCTGCTCCGCAGCGTCGCCGGGGTGCGCCGCGCCATCCCCGACCGCGAGCCGCCGAGGATCCGGTTCCTCGAGAGCCTCGGCACCCTGCTGACCAACCTCGCCCGGCGGCGGCCGGTGGTGCTGTTCCTCGACGACATGCACCTCGCCGACGCCTCCTCCTGGGAGGTGCTGGAGTACCTGGCGCTCCACTTCTCCCGCACCCCTGCGCTGGTGGTGGCGGCGGTGCGTCCCGGCGAGCTCGCCGACCAGCCGCTGGCGGTGCGGGTGCTCCTCGACCTCGAGCAGCAGGAGGTGCTCCGCCGCATCGACGTCGAGACCCTCGGCGAGGAGGCGGTCGAGCAGCTCGCCGAGGACCTGCTCGGCCGCACCGTGGGCAAGGACGTGCTCGACTGGGTCGCGGAGCGCTCGCGGGGGAACACCCTCTTCGCGGTCGGGCTGCTTCGCGCGCTGCGCGACGAGGGCGGGGTGCCCCGCCCCGGCCTGCGGGTGCTGCCCGAGGAGCTCGCCGACCGGGTGCGGGCGCGGGTCGGCCTGCTCGACCCCGATGCCCAGCGGGTGCTCGAGGTGCTGGCCGTCGCGGGCGGCCGGGTGGAGCTGGGCGAGCTGGTCCGCTTCAGCGGCCGGCCCCTCGAGGAGCTCGCCCCGGCGGTGCGCCGGCTCACCCGCACCCGCCTGGTCGCCGAGGACCAGCGTGCCCACCGGGTGGCCTACGAGGTGGCCCACCCGGTGATCGCCGAGACCATCTACGACGACATCGGCGGCGCCACCCGGTTCGCCCTCCACCGGCAGGTCGGCCGGGCGCTGCTCATCGCCGGGCACCTCGGCGAGGCGGCGCTGCACTTCGCGCGCTCCGCCGACAGCGGCGACGACGAGGCGATCGCGGTGCTCCGCGACGCCCTGCGCCAGGCCGAGGAGCGCGGCGGCTTCCGCGAGGCGCTGAAGATCCTCGGCGCCCTCGCCGAGATCCTCCCCCCCGGGGACCCGCGCTGGCTCGCCGTCGCCGACACCCTCGACCAGGGCGAGTGGGTGGTCGACCATCGCGCCGACGCCGACACCCGCTCGGCGGTGGCCGCTCTGCGGGAGATCGACGCGGTGCTCGCCGCCGGCAGCGGCCCGGCGCTGCGCGCCACCGTGAAGAGCCGGCTGACGAGCTTCCTCTCCTGGGGCACCGGGCAGCTGGAGGAGGCGGCGGTCGCCGCCGAGGAGGCGATCCGCCTGTACCAGGCGGCCGACGACCCCACCCAGGCGCGGCTCGCCGCCCTCGAGCTCGCCTACGCGCGCGGGCTCGCCGGCGACCTCCCCGCCCTCGAGGAGGGTGCCCGCACCGTCCTCGCCGAGGCCGAGCTCGCCGGCGACGACCACGCCACCGTCCAGGCCCTCGGGGTGCTGGGCACGGCCACCTTCTACCAGGGGCGCTTCGCCGAGGCGGAGGCGGCGATCGGCCGCAGCGTGGAGATGGCGCGGCGGACGGGCAAGCTCTACCGGGTCACCTGGGGGCTGATGTCGCTGGGCTGGGCCTACGGCTTCGAGGGCCGCTTCGACGAGTCCCTGGCGGCCTTCGAGGAGGCCCGGTCGGTCCCCGGCTGGCGCGACAGCAACGTGCTCGAGCTGGAGTCCCACGTGCGCTGGCTGGCGGGCGACTACGCCGGCTCGCTCGCCTGCGTCCGCGAGGCGGTGGTGCTCAACCCCGGCGGTCTGAGCCGCCGCCGCGCCGCCGGCCTCTGCATCGCCGCCCTCTCCGCGGTCGAGATCGACCAGCTCGACGAGGCCCGCCTCGACGTGGCCACCGCGGCGCGGATCTACGGCGACCGCACCTGGTTCGTCGCGTCGGGCTTCGCCCAGCACGCCGCCGGGGTGCTCGCCTGGCGTGAGGGACGGCTGGCCGCGGCGGTCGCGGCGCTCCGGCGCGGCAGCGATGGCCTGCTGGCGATGGGGGCGGTGGTCTTCGCCGCGCCGATGCTGCTCGACCTCGCCGAGGTCGCGGTCGAGGCCGGCCTCCCCGCCCAGGCGGAGCTGGCCTCCGCCGAGCTCGACCGCATCGCCGGGATCACCGAGCGCGACCTCTTCCGCGCCCACGCGGCGCTGGGCCGCGCCTGGGCGGCGATCGGTCTCGGGCACCACGCCCGCGGCGCGGCGGCGGCGCGGGAGGCGGCGAGCCTGCTCCCCGAGAAGGCCAGCGCCACCCTGCGGGGGCGCAGCCTGGTCGCCTGCGCCCGCGCCCTGGAGACCCGGAGCTGCGCCGCCGAGCTCCAGGCCCTCGCCGACGCGGCCAGCGCATTCGAGGCGGGCGGGGCGCTGTGGCGGCGCGACCGGGTGGTGGAGGTGCTGCGGGCGCGGGGCCGCGAGGGGCTGCGCGCGGCCGACGCGGTGCGCGGCGCCGAGGGCATCACGGTGCGCGAGCTGCAGGTGGCGCGGCTGGCCGCTCAGCGGCTCACCGCCAGGGAGATCGGCGACCGGCTCTTCATCAGCCGGCGCACCGTCGAGGCCCACCTCGCCCGGGTCTACGTGAAGCTCGGCGTCGCCTCCAAGGGCGAGCTCGCCCGCCGGCTGACCGAGCTCACCGCCTGAGGCGGATGCGACGGGTCGGCGGCGATCACCGTTTCCTCGTCGACGCCTGGACCGAGGTCTACGAGCGGGACCGGATGAGAAGGGTTCCGGCGACGAGCACGATCAGCACCCCGGCGGCGATCGCCAGGTAGGCGTCCCGCATCCAGCCGGCCACGTCGGGGGTCAGCTGGGTGGCGGCGAGGGTGGCCGGCCGGGGGGCCGCCGGGGCCTGCGGGGCGGCCGGCGGTGCCGCCGAGGTCGACGGCGGCGCCGCGGACTCGCCGGCCGGCGGCAGCGGTGTGGTCGGGGTCGAGGGCTCGCTCGCGGTCGGCGGTTGCTCCCCGATGGGGCTGATGGCGGTGGTGCTCGAGCTGCCCGAGGAGCCGTAGCCGCGGCCGGGCGGGCCGGCGTCGAACGCGACCGGGCCGGCCCCGTGAGCCACCGGTGGGGCCGAGAGGTCGAGCGGGCCGCCGCAGCTCGGGGCGCAGCGGGAGGCGAGCACCGAGACCTCGGCGCCGCCCACGGAGAAGCCCCCACCCTCGAACCCCTGTGGGTTCTGGGTGCCGAGCTTGGGGTCGCGGTGGATGACCTGCAGCACCCCGGTCACGGCGTGCACCGATCCGTCGTCGCCGGGGGCGACGCTCGAGGAGGTGAGCCGTACCTGCGGGAACCCGGCCCTGGCCATCGCCTCGTTGACCTGCGCCTGGGCGCCGGGATTGGCCTTGTCCCCCACCACCAGGCCCTGGTCGGTGACCTGCACCGCGGTGCCGTTCACGGTGGCACCGTCGACCACGGTGCGGGCGACGCCCCTGGGCGGCGAGGGCTGGGCGGCGATGAACGCGTACGCCCGCGACGCCAGGCTCTCGATGCGCAGCGGTCCGATGGTGAGACCGTGGAGCACCGAGACCGACTCGGCGACCACACCGGCGTCGGCGGGCTCCGAGTGAGAGTCGACCACGGCGTGCTCGACCGTCAGCGCGCCGGGCACGATCACCTGGGTGACCGCGGCATCGGCCCGGGCGTTCGGAGTTGCGGTCGCCTTCGACGTGAACCTGCCGTCGACCACCTGGGTCTTGGCGGCTCCGGTGACCGGGCCCTCCCAGGCGGACTGCTGGGGATTGGCCGGGAAGAAGGCGTCGGCCTCGCCCGGCGGGGGCTCGGGCAGCGCTCCGCCCTTGCCGTTGCCGCCTCCCCCGGCGACCCCGTACACGTAGGTGCCGCCGGCGCCGCGCTGGATGAACGCGGCGGTGCTCTGAGAGCCGGGGGGTGGACCGTTGATCTCGACCCCGGCCCCCACCACCCGGGTCAGCTCGTCGCCCACGGCGAAGAGGTATCCGGTGGCCAGCTGTCCCTGGGCATGGGCGTCGACCGCGGTGAACCCGGGGAAGACGGCGCCCGGCGCCCCCTCATCCGCGACCACCGGATGGAGGAAGCCGACCATCCCCAGGGCCACCGCCGACACCGCCAGCATGGGCCTTCGCACGTTGCACCTCCAGAGCCGGTTGACCGCCGCGCCGGGGGGGCACCCGTCGCCGGGCACCCCCTGGGCGGTGCGGCTGTTGTCAGTTGAGATGGGGGTTGACGATCGGTCCGGCGATGTATTTCCAGCCGAGCCTCCCGCCGCCCACGTCCTGCAACTGCACGAGGTAGGTGGTCTTGTTCGACCGGTGGTGCCCGACGCTGAAGGTGATCTTGGGGCCCAGCCCGGTGTCGAACCCGCTCACCCGGTCGAGGTCGTCCTTGAGCCGCTGGCGGGTGAGGTTGAGGCCGAGCCGCTTCAGCGCCTCGTTGAGCATGGTCCCGCCGACGAACGCCGCCTTGGTCCAGTTGGAGTGGTCGATGTTCGGGTAGTAGTGCTCGACGGTCTGCTTGTAGAGGCGGTACCCGGCGCTGCCCGCCGAGGGACCGGTGGGGTCGTCCGGGGTCCAGTCGATGGCGGCGATCGTCCCCACCGCGGTGGGTCCCGTGAACTGGGGCGTGACCTGGAAGTACAGCGCCGCATTGCCGGAGTAGCCGTGCGGCGGCTTGTAGCTCTGGGCCGCCGCCTCGCGCACCATCCGCGCGAAGATGCCCGGGTCGACCATGGTGGTGATGGTGTCGACGTTGTTCACCCGGCACTGGGCGAGGAAGGTCGAGGTGCCCGGGTCGTCGAAGTTGGCCGCCTGGGCGACCGCCATCTGGCCGCCGCCAGCCTCGAGGATCTTCTTGTAGGCGTCGGCGTAGGCCTGGCCGGTGGTGTTGTTGAGGTAGAGGACGCCGACCTTCCGGGTGCCGTGCGCGAGCTGGTAGTCGGCCAGGTTCTGCGCCTGGTTCACCGCCGAGGCGCCCACCGGGAAGCTCCATGCGCCGCCGTACTGCGCCTCTCCCCAGCCGTCGCTGCCGACGTTGGGCACCTTCTGCTGGTCGAGGTAGGGGGTGATCGCATCGTTGGTGGGCACCGACTGGCTGCACGCCATCGCGAAGACGTTCTGCCGCTCGACGAGGTCGCGGACCGCGGCGCTGCCCTTGGTGGCGTCCCAGGCGTCGTCGCGCACCAGGACGTCGTACTTCCGCCCGTTGATGCCACCGGTGTCGTTGGCCGACTGCAGGGTGGCGCGGCAGGCGTAGGAGAGGTTGGCGCCGAAGGAGCCGACCGGTCCCGAGTAGATGCCGATGTGGCCGAGCTTGATGGAGGACGCGGTGACGCCGGTGTCGGTTGCGCCGCCGGCGCCGGGCTGGGGAACCACCGCGCCGGGCTTCGGCGGCGCGGGAACGGTGCCGGCGGGCTTGACGCCGGCGGCGGGCGCACCCGGCGCGGCCGGTGCCGGAGCCGCCGCCCCGGGGGCCGCCGCGTTCGACGACTGCGTTCCGGACTGGGGTGCGGTGCCCTGCTGCGGCGCCGTGCCCGAGCCGGGGAGGGCGGCGCCGGGCGCGGCCTGGCCGCCCGAGGGCACCTGCGCCTGCTGCTGCTCGATGGCCGCCCGCTGTGCGGTGCTCCCGCCACCGCAGGCGGCCAACAGCAGGGCGAGCGCGGAGCCCGCGAGTAGTGGACGTGATCGGATCACACCGTCTCCTCCTGTGCTCGCCGTACCGCGCCCCATCCTGACCCGCGCGCGAGGCGGTGTCGTCCGTAGGCGCTACCGATTGCCCTACGTATCCGAATCGGTATGCGCTACCGACGACGGCGCCGGACGGCGACGCTACCGTCGATCCGAGCCGCCCGACCAAGGAGAGCGCCGTGGAGGAACTGCTCCAGACCCTGATCATCGCGGTGATCGCGGGCTCGTTCTACTCGCTCATCGCCCTGGGGATGGTGCTGGTCTACCGGACCACCGGCGTGCTCAACGTCGCCCACGGCGGCATCGGCGTGCTCTGCGGCTTCATCGCCTGGGACCTGATCACCCTGCGCCACGTGCCCTACTACCTGGGGGTCCTCACCGGCATCGTGGTGGCGGTGCTGCTCGGCCTCGGCTTCGAGCGGATCGTCATCCGGCGTCTCGCCGGGCGGCCCGACCTGCAGACCATCTCCACCCTGGCGCTCTTCATCCTCGCCGAGGGGTTCGTGTTCATCGTCCCGTGGTGGGGCAACACCTGGGGCCAGCTCTTCCCCTCGCCACTGCTGGACAGGACGGTGCGGATCCCGCTGGCGAACTACTCGGTGACCTACGACCAGGTGGTGCTGCTCGTGGCCACCGTCGCGGTCTTCGCCGGGCTCGCCTACCTGCTCCGCCGCACCCGGCTGGGGATGGCGATGCGCGCCATCTCCGACGACGGCACCGCCGCCCGGCTGATGGGGGTGCGCTCGCGGCTGATCTCGCCGGTGGTCTGGGGGCTGGCCTTCGGACTCTCCGGGCTCACCACCATGCTGCTCGCCCCGATCCTCTTCCTCGACAACCAGTCGCTCACCGGGCTGACCCTCAAGGCGCTCACCGTGACGTTCATCGGCGGCCTGGTCTCGCTGCCGCTGACGGTGGCGGGAGCGATGGGACTGGCCCTGCTCGAGGCGATCAGCCAGGTCTACTTCCCCGGCGCCAAGGGCCTCGCCGACGCCTGGCCGTTCATCCTCCTGGTGCTGGTGCTGGCGATGCGCTTCGCGCGGCAGCGCAGCGCGCTCGACGACCAGGCGGTGGTGCGGGCGTGAGCACGGTCACCGAGGTCCGCAACGCGACCCTCGAGGCGACCGCAGCAGCGCCGCCGTCCACCGCGATGCTGGCGCTCCCGGGGCGGCCGGGCCCGCGGGTGGTGGCGGTGCGGCTGCTCGGGCTCGCGGTGCTCGTCCCGCTGCTGCTCACCGGCCCCTACGCGCTGAAGTGGGCCGGTCCGGCCTACGCCCTCGACTTCGGCCTGATCGTCGCGATGGCGACGCTCTCGATCTCGGTTCTGGCCTGGATCGGCGAGATCACCCTGGCCACCCTCGCCCAGATGGGCATGGGAGTGATCGGCCTCTACTTCCTGGAGCGCCACGGCGTGCCCTTCCTGCTGGTGCTGCCGATCCTGGCGGTGGCCTCGATCCCGGTCTCGCTGGTGATCGGCGCCTTCGCGCTGCGGCTGCGCGGGGTCTACTTCGCGATCGCGACCCTGGCCTTCGGCTACCTCGCCCAGAAGACCTTCTTCCAGACGTACCTGGGCGGCCAGGGCGGCTTCGACCAGGTCATCGACCGCCCCTCGTTCGTCTCCGACGACTACCGGCTCTACTACCTGCTGATCGGGTCGCTGCTCGTGGTCGCGGTGGTCTGCGCGCTGGTCCGCCGGTCGTGGATCGGCACCCGGATCACCGCGCTCCGCGACTCGGAGATGGCCTTCGCCGTGCTCGGCCACTCGCCGGCCCGCTACAAGCTCTTCACGGTGTGCCTGGCCGGCGCCATCGCCACCGTCGCCGGCGTCTACTACGGGATCCTCCAGCAGGTCGTCCCGGCCAACTACTTCAGCCCGATCCTCGCCGTCCTCTACTTCGCGTACGCGGTGGTGGGCGGCTTCGGGTCGATCGGCGGGGCGATCGCCGCCGGGATCGTCTTCGGGACGGTGCCCAAGTACCTCGACTCGCTCTCCGAGGGCAGGTTCGTCGGCTACGACCAGTTCTTCGCCGGCTTCCTCGCGCTGCTGATCGTGCTCACCGCCCGGGGCGGGCTCCACGAGGTCGGCCGCCGGCTCTGGCACCGCATCGAGGGCCGCCGGACATGAGCCAGAACGGGCTCCATCCCCCCACCCCGATCGCCGACCCCGCCAGGCGCGGCCGGCTCGACGCCGCGCGCCGCCGGTTCGCCGCGCGCACCGTGCCCGGTGAGCTGAGCATCGACCCGGTGAAGCTGGCCCGCCTCCAGCCGGCGCGCGACCGTCTCGCCGAGCGCATGGCCCGGGACGGCGGCTGGCTCGCCGACCGGCGGGTCCACGGCGAGGAGATCCTCGGGGTGAGCGGGCTGTCGATCCGCTTCGGCGGGCTGCAGGCGCTCGAGCAGGTGACGCTGGTGGCGCGCACCGGCGAGGTGACCGGGGTGATCGGCCCCAACGGGGCGGGCAAGACCACCTTCTTCAACTGCGTCTCCGGGCTGTACCGCCCCGACAGCGGCGAGATCACCTACGAGGGCCGGTTGCTGCGCGGCTCCGCGGTCGCCCGCGGGCGGCTCGGGCTGGGGCGCACCTTCCAGACCCCGCGGCTCTTCGCCAGCCTGTCGGTGCTCGACAACCTGCGCCTCGGCTGCGCGGTGGCCACGGCCACCGGGAGGCCGTACCAGTTCGAGCCCAGCCTCTCCCGGCTGTGCGTCGCCGAGCGGGCCGAGCGCATCGCCCGGATCGTCGGCTTCCGCGGCGACCTGGCCGTGCCCGCCGGCGCCCTGTCCTTCGGCGACCTCCGGGTAGTCGAGTTCGCCCGCGCGCTCTGCGCCGCACCCCGGCTGATGATGCTCGACGAGCCCGCCTCCGGCCTCGACACCGAGCGCGCCGGCGACCTGGTGGGGCTGCTCCGCCGCCTCGCCGACCTCGGCCTCGCCATCCTGCTCATCGAGCACGACATGAGCTTCGTGATGGGGCTGTGCGACACCATCACCGTCCTCGACTTCGGCACCGTCCTCGCCCAGGGGACGCCCGCGGAGGTGCAGAGCAACGAGGCGGTGATCGAGGCGTACCTGGGGAGGAGCGCCTGATGCTCGAGGTCCGCAACCTCGCCGTCGCCTACGGCCCGGTCCGCGTCCTGAACGGCGTCGACCTGCGCGTCGGCGACGGCGAGATCGTGGCGCTGATCGGCCCCAACGGCGCGGGCAAGACCACCACCCTCAACGCCATCGCCGGGCTGCTGCCGCGCGAGGGCGAGGTGCTGCTCGACGGCGAGCCGCTGGCGCCGGTCGCCGAGGAGGTGGTGCGCCGGGGCGTCGCCCTGGTCCCCCAGGGCCGTCGCATCTTCCCCTCGATGACCGTGGAGGAGAACCTGTTCATGGGGGCGTACTCGCGGGGCGGGACCTGGCGCGACGCCGCCCGCCGCTTCGCCCCCGTCTACGAGGTCTTCCCCCGCCTCGCCGAGCGCCGCCGCCAGGCCGCCCGCAGCCTCTCGGGCGGCGAGCAACAGATGCTGGTGATCGGCCGCGCCCTGCTCTCCGAGCCGCGGGTGATGCTCATCGACGAGCTCTCGCTCGGGCTGGCGCCGAAGATGGTGCTCACCCTGCTCGACACCATCAGGCGGCTGCACAGCGAGCGGGGCACCGCCTGCCTGCTGGTCGAGCAGGCGGCGACGGCGGCGCTGTCGATCGCCGGCTCCGCGTACCTGCTGCGCAAGGGCGAGGTGGTCTTCCGGGGTTCGGCGGAACAGCTGCGAAACGAGGTGGACGTCCTCCACGGCGCCTACCTCGGCAGGACGAGCACACCGATGCAACCGGCGCTGCGCCGGTAGGGAGAGGCGACATGGACAGAGACATGCAGCGATACGCACGCGAGCACAGCCGGCAGCTCATCGGCGGCACCCTGGTGGCCGCAGCGCTGGTGGCACTGGTCGCCGGGTACGTGGCCATCCGCGACGAGATCTACGTCGCCATCCAGATGCCGTACGTCCTCCTCGGCGGCGTCGGCGCGCTGCTGCTCGGCGGCCTCGGGATGGTGGTGATCCGCTCCCAGGACGACCGGGCCGTCCTCGACCGCCTCGCCGAGGTGGAGTCGACCAGCGACCAGCTTCGGGAGCGGGTCGAGTACCTGAGCCGTCTGCTGGAGGCGGCGCTGCTGCCCGAGCCGACCACCGAGGTGCGCGGCGTCGCCTCCCCGGCGCGTGCCGAGGTGCGCCGCTGAGGCGGCGGACCCCGCGAGGAGGGCGGCGATGCTCACCACCATCAGGGCCCGCGCCACCATCCCCCGGCCGCTGGACGAGGCGGTGCGGTGGTGCCGGTCGGGCGAGGCCCGGCTCTGCTTCCCCGGTGCGCGCGACGTGCGTGGCAACGGCGGCGGGCTCGGCTTCGAGGTGGGCATCCGGGCCCCCGGCGCCGGCGCGGCGACGGTCACCGTCGACGAGTACCTGAAGGACCACGGCCGCGAGCCCGGCGGGCTCTGGTTCGAGACCTCCCAGGTCTGGACCTGGCCGACCCGGGAGTGCGGCACCTCCTGGCACCGCTACCACCTCGTCGAGCGGCAGGGCTCGACCACGCTCGAGTTCACCTGGCGCTACATCCTCCCGGGGCTGGCCGGCGCCCAGGTGTTCAACGCGCTGCGCTTCCGCCGCTCCATCGAGCGAGCCGGCCAGATCTACGTCGAGCGGCTCGCCGCTCGCGCCGGGCGGGTCGCCGTCCCGGCCTGAGCACAGGGGGTCCCGTGAGCATCGCCGTCGCGAACCTGGAAGCCGCCGTCCTCAGCCGGGTGGTGGAGGCCGAGGCGGAGCGTGACCCCGGCCGGCTCCTGCTCGTCGTCGAGGACGGCGGGCCGGCGGTCGAGCGGGTCACCGCCGGGCAGCTGGCGGTGCGCGGCGGTGGGCTCGCCGGGCTGCTCCACCGCTCCGGGCTGCGCCGTGGCGACCGGGTGGCGGTGATGACCGGCAACCACCCCGCGTTCGTCTACGCGCTCGTCGCCAACTCCCGCCTGGCGCTGGCCACCGTCCCCATCGACCCGGACACCCGAGGCGACCGCCTCGCCCACTGCCTGCGCTTCGCCGGGTGCGCCGCGCTGATCGCCGCCGACACGGTGGTGGCGGACGAGGAGGTGGCCGCGGTGATCCGGGCCGGCGGCCTCCGCACCTGGGTGGTCTCCACCCCCCAGGGCCGCGCCCTGGGGCTGGAGCCGGCCCGGGAGTGGCCGCTGGTCGACGAGGCGATCGACGCCCCCCGGGCGCCCGCCGTCGGCGAGCAGGTCACCGATCTCGGCGAGCCCTGGCTGCTGGTGTACGGGAGCGGCGCCGAGCCCGACGCCGTCGAGGTCGCCCACGAGCGCCTGCTGCTGTACCGCCGCCTCCCGGAGCTGCTCGGCTACCGCGCCGGCGACGTGCCCTACACCGGGCTCTCGCTGACCCACGGCAACGCCCTGGTCACCACCGTGCTGCCGGCGATCTGGGGCATGGTCGCCCACGCCGTGCTCTCCCGCCGGGTCAGCCCGGCGCGGCTGTGGGACGTCTGCATCGCCCACGGCGTGACCACGTGGACGAACCTCGGCGAGCTGGCCACCGCCGTGTACAGCGAGCCCAGCTCCCCCCGCGACCGGGGCCACTCGGTGCGGCTGGTGGTGAGCGCGGGGATGCCCCGGGAGATCTGGCGCCCCTTCGAGGAGCGCTTCGGGGTGAAGGTGCTCGAGTGGTACGGCAGCATGGAGGGCGGCTTCGCCTGCAACCCGGTGGGGGTCGGCCCGGTGGGCTCGTTCGGAAAGCCCCCCGACGGCCTGCTGGAGATGGACGTGGTCGACGGCGAGGGCCACCCGGTGGCCGCCGGGCAGGTGGGCGAGCTGGTGCTCCGCCCGGCGGGCGGCCGGGCGCGGCTCCGCTACTGGCGGAATCCCGCCGCCGCGGCGCGCCGGCTGCGCGACGGCTGGCTGCGCACCGGCGACAGGGTCGCCCGTGACGCCGAGGGCTGGCTCTACCTCGCCCATCCCCACGGCCCGGACGGTCTGCACCGGGTCCCCGACCCGATCGGCGAGCCGGCGCCGCCGGAGGACCCGGAGCAGGCCGACGCGTACGTCTTCGGGATCCCGTAGAGGCTCAGCGCCCCCGCCGGCGCAGCCACACCAGGCCGCCGGCGAGCACGGCCAGGCCGGGCAGCCCGCCGATCGCCACCGCGCCCATCAGGGTGCGCCGCGCCGGGGTCAGCGCGAGCCGGCGGAGGTCGGGGTTCTCGCCGCCGACGGCGACGATGTCCTCCTCGCCGGCCAGCCAGTTGACGCCGTTGGTGAACAGCCGCCGGTTGTCGAGCTCGCCGAGGAACTCGTTGCTCGCCCACTCGGCGTCGGCCACCACCAGCAGCCGGGTGCGGGCGATGCTCGGCCCGCCGCTGGGCACCCGGGTCTCGCCGCCGGGCTGGACCATGGAGCGGTCTGCCGCCCCGGCGACCACCACCGGGCCCCGCCGGTCGCCCGCCCGGTAGGCGGTGCTGCCGGGGTCGAGGTGCAGGTAGGAGGCGTCGCTCGACTGCGCCACCCGGGCGACGGACAGGCCGGTGTCCTCGCTGGCCGCGGTGGTCACCCCGCCGGCGGTGACGAAGAGGGCCCCGGTGACCTCCCGCGCCATCGGCGACTCGGTGGGGAAGCTGTTCACCAGCACCGAGGTGGGGTCGCCGGCGAGCCCGCGGGTGGGATCGAAGAGGAGGCCGGGGAGCAGCCGCAGGCCCCAGGGGGTGGTGAGGGGATCGAGGTCGGGGCCGTTGGGCTCGCGGGCGATCAGCATCCGGCCGCTGCGGGCCATCCAGTCGCCGATGATCTGCACCTCGCGCGGCAGCGGCGCCGAGCGTGGGTCGATCATCGCCAGCACGGTGCACTGCGGCGGCACCCGGTCGGCGACCGTGAGGTCGAGCCGGGCGGTGTCGACGGCGTTGTTCTCGAGCAGGGTGCGGGCGGCGTCGTAGCCGGCGGGGGCGGTGTCGTCGAGCTCGCGCTCGCCGTGGCCGGCGAGGGCGCAGACCTGCTGGGGGCGGCCGCGGGCGAGCCGCTGCAGGGCGCTGGTCAGGGTGAGCTCGGTCAGCGGTGAGACCACCTCCCTGCGGCCGCCCACCTCCACCGCCACCTGCCCGTCGTCGCGCACCCCGAGGCGCAGCGCCTCGCCCCGGCTGCGGGAGAGGTCGAGCACCCGGTAGCTGATCCGCGGGGTGGCCCGGGCGAACTGGTCGAGGAGGATCCGGGCGTCGCCCGCATCGCTGGACCCGTTGGGCTCGAAGGCGCTGACCCGCGCCGGCACCGTGAGCCGCTGGAGCACCTCCGCGGAGGCGCGGGAGAGGGTGTAGCGGCCGGCGGCGGTGAGGTCCCAGTGGGCCTGTGCCGGGATCGGGACGAGGTTCACCGCGACCGCGGCGCCGAGCGCCACCGTCGGGACCAGCAGCGCCCTCCCCCGCTCCAGCAGCCGGCGGCGCAGCCGCTGCCCCAGCCCCGCCACCAGCAGGGCGATCACCGTGCCGGACGCGAGGTACACGACGTCGCCGAGCTCGGGCACGCCGCGGGCGAAGCTCTCGAGGCGGGGCTGGAAGGACAGCGGACGCAGCGCGTCGAGGCCGGCGGCGAGCTGCAGGGCGACGAGCACGGCGAAGCCGGTCAACCCGGCCACCACCGCGGTCGCGGTGAGCGCGCTGGTCATGGTGCCGACGGCGCAGAAGAATCCGACGGTGAGCGCCGCCCCCAGGTACGAGGCGACGATCGGCGGCCAGTCCGGCCTCCCCCAGGCGGCGAGGAAGGTGGCGTAGGCGAGGGTGGGAACCAGCAGCCCGAGCATCACCGCGGTGGCCGCGAGCCACTTGCCAACGACCACGCCGGCCGCGGACACCGGCCGGCTGAGGAGCACGTCGAGGTGGCGGCTGCGCCACTCGTCGGCCACCAGCCGGCTGGTGACGATCGGCACGGTGACGAGCAGCACGAAGCCCAGGTTGGGGAACCAGAGGCGCAGGCTCGCCTCCCGGGAGCCGTCGGTGACGAGCAGGAAGGTGATCCCGGTGAGCGCCAGGAACGCCACCGCGACCGCATACGTCGCCGGCGTGACCAGCCCGGCCCGCAGCTCGCGCCGGGCGACGCGGAGCGCCCCCCTCACCGCCGCTCCCCCGGTGGCGGCGCGGGCGCCTGGGTGACGGCGGCGAGGAAGGCGGCCTCGAGGTCGTCGGGCACCGGGGCGAGCACCCGCAGCCGCCAGCCCCGCGCGCAGACCGCGGCGGCGATCGCCTCCGACACCGCCGGGCCGTCCACCGTGCACACCCCACGCTCCACCCCGCGCACCCCGGGGACGGCGAGCAGCGCATCGTTGAGCTGGCCCGGCTTCACCCCGTGGGCGACCACCCTGACCCGGTGCCCGGCACCCTCGGTCCGCAGCGGCCGCTCCAGGGCGATCCGGCCCTGGTCGAGCACCACCACCCGGTCGCAGGCGCTCTGCGCCTCGGCGAGGAGGTGGGTGGAGAGGATGATCGAGGTGGTCGTCCGCAGCTCGCCCAGGAGGCTGCGCAGGCCGACCATCTGGCGCGGGTCGAGGCCCTCGGAGGGCTCGTCGAGGAGCAGCACGTCGGGCCGGTGGACGATCGCCGCGGCCATCGCCACCCGCTGGCGCTGACCCTTGGAGAGGCGCCCGCAGAGCCGCCGCTCCAGCGCCGCCGCCCCCACCCGCTCGAGCGCCGCCCGGGCCGCCGCGGCGCGCCGCTTCCGGGGCAGCCCCGCCAGCGCCGCCAGGTACGTGACGTACTGCAGCGCGGTGTCCTCGGCGTAGAGCGGCGGGTCCTCGGGGAGGTAGCCGATCCGCGCCCGCGCGCCGGGGTCGTGGAGGGGATCGGCGCCGTCCAGCTCGACGCTGCCCGCCTGGGCGCGGAGCAGGCCCGCGAGCCGGCGGAGCAGGGTCGACTTGCCGGCGCCGTTGGGACCGAGCAGGCCGAGGACCTCGTGCTCGCGCAACTCGAGGTCGACGCCCCCGACCGCGGTGCGGGGGCCGTACCGGATGACGAGCCCCCGCGCCCGCAGCATCGCTGTCACGTCTGGGTGGACCGCGAGGGCCGCGCGCGTGCGCGGCCCTCGCGGATGCCTCCGGTCTAGCGGATGATCGGCGCGGTCATGGCCACGCCATTGTGGATGAGGAAGCTGCGCACCACGTTGCCCGCATCGCGGGCGTGGCGCACGTCCTGGGTCTCGCGTGCCACCGCCTCGAACGCGGTGATCTGCTCGACGACCAGCCGGCGCTGCTTCAGCCGGATCCGCGGACCCTCGGGGGTGGGGCGGAAAAGGCTCTTCACCAGGGTGTCCGGGTCCACCCGGTTGGTCTCGCAGAAGGCGCGAAGGGTGTCGAGCTTGCGCTTCATCTCGGCTTCGCCCTGAGCGCGGTTCCAGTGCCGGGCCTGCGCCTCCACCCAGTGCCGGACGGTGGACATCTCGCCCAGGTCCGCGGGAAGGCTGAACTCGGCGCTGAGCTCGGAGGTCATGGTCACTCAGGCAGTCCGAACTGGCGGGCCAGGGCGCGGACCTCGTCGTGGCGCCACTTGAACGGACCCTGCTTCATGATCATGCCGTCCTTCCTGAGGCTGTCGACGACGGCCTCGTCGCGCTCGAAGGGAGTGCCATAGTGTCCCTCGAAGTACAGCTCCTCGAAGGGCTGGCGCGGCCGCTGCCCTCCCGCCTCGCGATCCTCGGCCGAGTAGCCCACCAGCTGGACCACCAGCGGCACCAGGTGCTCGGGGACGCCGAGGATCTCGGTGGCCCTCGCCTGGTTGACGGCGACGAGCTGGGTGCCCAGCCCCAGGTCCACGGCCGCGAGCAGGGCCTGGCAGATCGCCAGCCCGGCCTCGACCCCGGTGAGCGCCAGCAGCGCGGAGGGGTTGGCGGCGATCGGCTGCAGCACCTGCGGCCAGATCACGTCGTCGACGTAGCTGTGGCTCCAGCCGTGACTGGGGTTGAGGGCGCCGATGTCGACCAGCTCCTTGAGCGTCTTCTTGCCGAGCGAGGGCGCGCTCATGTCGCCGTACCAGAAGATCCACACCGGAGCCATGTCCAGCTGCGCGGTGGTGGTGGGAATCTTGAGCGCCTCGCGATCCTCCTCGGAGAGGTCGTCGCGATAGACGACGATGGCTCTCGACCACGCCGAGTTGACCGCCTGCGAGCAGAGGCGGGCCGCCTCCAGGATGGTCTGGATCTTCTCCCGCTCGACCGGCCGGTACGGCTGGTAGTAGCGGATGGACCTGCGAAGACCTACGACCTGCTTGAACTCCATGGCCTGAACCCTGCCTCCTGAGCTGTGTGGGGAGCGCGATTCTCGCGCCCGACGGGTGCCGTGTGCAGCACTACACGGATGCGGCCGCGCCCTCGGCGTAGAACACCTCGGCGATCGTGTTGAAGTACGCCATCGTCTTCTCGGGCGGCAGGGTGAGCGCCGGCGGGAACAGCGCCATCGAGTCGGCGTGCTCCCAGAGCGGCTCGATCTTCCTGCGCACCTCGTCCGGGGTGCCGGTGACGACGAAGGTACTCGCCATCTCGTCGGTGACCAGGTGGGCGACGCTCATGAAGTCCCCGCGGTTGGTCCCAGCCTGGAGGGCGAGCGCCTCCTTCTCGAAGCCGTGCGCGGCGTAGTAGCTCTGGTACTGCTGCACGCCCGCGTAGAACGCGACGCACGCGCGGGCGTCCTCGATCGACTCCCTCGGGTCGTCGTTCGGGGTCACCCACTGCCAGATGCACTGGTGGAAGTCCGAGCGCTGGCGCCCGGCCCGGGCCAGCCCCTTGCGGAGGTGCTCCTGGGCGACGGTGGTGGCCCAGTGCTGCGACCAGATGGGGTGGCTGCAGTAGCCGTCGGCGATCTCCGCGGCGAGCTCGATCATGGGGCCGCGAACCGGGGCCAGCCAGATCGGGATGTCGGTCCGCAGCGGTGGCACCGAGCCGTAGAACTGGCTCCAGTCGAAGTCGTGGTATTTCCCGTGGTACTCGCCGAGGTTGCCGGTGTGGGCGTTGGCGATGATGTGGCGGATCACCTCCACGGTCTCGCGCAGGTGCTCGACCGGCTTGCCGTAGCCGGGCATGCCGTAGACGCCCTCGCTCCAGGAGCGCACGGTGGAGCCGAGGCCGAGGGTGGAGGTGGCGGCGGCCGCCAGCGGGATCCACGGCGGGCCGTAGACCTGGATGGCGAAGGCACCGTGGATTCCGGCGTCCTCCAGCTGCTTCGCCGACGCCGCGATCATCTCCGCGGGCATGAGCGGGACCACGATGCCCCAGTACTTCCGGCTGCCGTTCGCTGCCATGTCGCCTCCCTTCAGGTTGAGAGGATGGTCACCACCATGGCGGCCGCATCGGTGCCGAGGAAGCCGCCGCCGTTCTCCGCGAGGGCGACGCGCGCGCCCTCCACCTGCCGTGACCCGCAGCGCCCCCGCAGCTGGTCGACGAGCTCGACCAGCTGCCCGCAGCCGGTGGCGCCGATGGGATGCCCCTTGCTCAGCAGCCCCCCGCTGGGGTTGACCGGGAGCCGACCGCCGAGCGCGGTGGTGCCGGAGGAGAGAAGCCGCGGGCCCTCTCCCGCGGCGCAGAGGCCGAGCTCCTCGTAGCAGATCAGCTCGGCCGGCGCGGCGGCGTCGTGCACCTCGGCGACGTCGAGATCCTCGGGGCCGAGGCCGGCGTCCGCGTACGCCCGTTCCGCCGCGCGCTCGACCGCACCCGGCTCGCCGGCGGAGCGGTCGGTGCCCGACACCAGGGCGCAGGCACGCACCCGCACCGCCGCCCCGCCGTGGCGGCGCGCGTACTCCTCCGAGCACACCACCACGGCGGCGGCGCCGTCGCCGATCGGCGAGCACATCAGCAGCGTCAGCGGCGCGGAGATCTCGCGGCTGGCGAGCACCTCCTCGACGCTCACCTCGGTGCGGAACTGCGCCTTGGGGTTGAGGGCGGCGTTGCGATGGCTCTTCACCGCCACCTCGGCGAGGTCGCGCACCGAGGCGCCGCTGCGCTCCATGTAGGCGCGGGTCATCGACGCGTAGATGTCCATGAAGAACGAGCGGTTGCCGTCGACCGCCTCCGCCTGCACCACCCCCGGCGACGCCCCCGCCGCGACCGCGGCCACCGGCTGGGATGCCCGCATCCGCTCCTTGAGCTCCTTCAGCTGGAGCATGTCCACGGCGGTGCCGATCGCCGCGAAGGAGCGCTGCTTGTCCTCGTGGGTGAGCTTCTCGGAGCCGACCGCGATGGCGACGTCGACGTCTCCCGAGCGCACGGCCATGCAGGCCAGGTGGAAGGCGGTGGACGCGGAGGCGCAGGCGTTCTCGACGTTGACGATGGGGATGCCGAGCAGCCCGGTGTGGCGCAGCGCAACCTGTCCCCGGATCATCTCCTGGCCGGTGAGGATGCCGGCGGTGGCGTTGGAGAAGAACGCCATCTGCACCGCCTCGGGGCCGATGCCCGCGTCGCGCAGCGCCTCCGCCACCGCCTCCTCGGCGAGCGAGCGGATCGTCGAGTCGGGAAACTTCCCGAACCGAGTCATCGCCGCACCGGCGACCAGGGCATCAGCCATGGGGCGCGCTCCTCGAGTGGGTGGTCACCGGCGCTCGACCGTGTGCCCGGCCTGCTGACGATCCCAGGTCCCAGGGGTGATGCCGCGCTGGCGGAGGATCCCGTACTGGATCCGCTGGGTCTCGGTCTTGGGCAGCGAATCGACCAGCTCCACGTAGCGCGGGATCGCGTAGTACGCCATCCGGCCGCTGCAGAAGTCCACGATCTCCTCGGGGGTCGGATTCGCTCCGGGCTGGGCGACGATGCACACCTTGACCTCGTCCTCGCCGAGCTCGGAGCTCACCGCGCACGCGGCGCTCTCCAGCACCCCGGGGTGCTGGTTCAGCACCGTCTCGATCTCCCACGCGGAGATGTTCTCTCCGAGGCGGCGCATCGACTCCTTCTTGCGCCCCCGGTAGTAGAAGAACCCGTCGTCGTCGTACTCGGCGAGGTCGCCGGAGTGGAACCAGCCGCCCCGGTACGCCTGGTCGGTTGCGTCCGGCATGCGGTGGTAGTAGGTCATCCGGCCCTTGGGATGGCGGAAGACCAGCTCGCCGACGTGGTGCGGCGGCAGCGGCTCGTCGTCGTCGTCGACGACCCGGTACTCCACCCCCGCCTTGGCCCTGCCGATGGAGCCGACCCTGCCCTCGTCGTTCATCAGGATGCCGGGGGCGTCCACCATCCCGAACCACTCGATGATCCGCACTCCGAAGCGCTTCTCGAACTCCTCCCAGCGGTCGGCCGGGCAGCCGGCGCTGAGCACGGTGCGCACCGGGTTGTCAGCGTCGTCGGGCCGGGGCGGCTGCTTGAGCAGGATCGAGATCATCCCGCCGAGGCTGTTGAACTCCACCGCGTTGTAGCGGCGGCACTCGTCCCAGAAGCGCGAGGCGCTGAAGCGCTCGCCGAGGGCGAGGCGGGCGTCGATCATCATCGAGCCGATCGCCGAGACCAGCAGGGCGTTGCCGTGGAAGAGCGGCAGCGGCGTGTACATGGTGTCGCCGGGCTTGACCCCGGAGGCCCCGAGCAGGATGCCCAGCGGCGAGGTGTCGTAGTTGGTCGCCACCACCCCCTTGGGGGGCCCGGTGGTGCCCGAGGTGTAGAGCATCCCCACACCGCCGCTGGGCTCGGCGAGGTCGACGTCGGGCTCGGTTTCGGGGGCGGCCATCAGCCGATCGAAGGCCCAGTCGATGCCGTTGCCGGTGCGGCCGTCGACGACCACGGTGCGGCGCAGCTCGGGGCAGCCGTCGCGCACCGCGAGCAGCGCGTCGCGCAGGTCGTCCTGGAGGATGGCGGCCACCGCCTCGCAGTCGGCGAGGATGTGCTGCAGGGTGGCGCCCCGCTGGGAGATGTTCACCGGCACCGAGTGGGCGCCGATGAGGATGATGCCGAGGTGCGCCCAGAGGAACTCGGGGCGGTTGGCCATGAGGATGGCGACCCGCTCGCCGGGGCGCACCCCCAGCTCGAGCAGGCCGTTGGCGGCGCGGAGCGCGTGGGAGAGCACCTCGCGCCAGCTGTACTCGGTGTCCTTCCAGAGCAGCCAGGTGGCGTCGGGGTGCTCGGCGACGCGGCGGCGGATGACCTCCTCGACCGGCCCCTGCGCTCTCGCCATCCTCCGCCTCCTCGCACACCGCCCGCCGGTGGGGCCCCGTGGTGGCGACCGTAGAAATCCCGCAGCCCGGCGTCAAGGCCTGCTCGCGGAACAGGTAGACGAACACGTAGTTTTTACGCAGGACCGAACCGCGGTTCACCGCGTACATTCGCCTCCTCGCCGGCTAGCCGACGGGCGGCCGTCTCAGTGTGCGAGCGAGGAGGAGCACATGGCCGTCATCAACGCCGCGCCCGCGCCGACAGCGGAGGAGCAGCGCCAGCTCAAGGCGTTCTTCGAGAAGACCCGCACCGTGCCGAGCCTGCTCTCGACCCTGCGCAGCCGCCGCGTCGCGCGCGGCTACCACATCGAGAGCGGAGTCACGGAGACCCACGGCGCCACCGGTCACACCCTGCACCAGCCCAAGGGTCCCCTCGCCTTCGCCTCCGAGCACCCGGTGATGCCGCTCACCGAGGTCGAGGAGGCGATCATCGCCTGGGCGGCCTGCGGCCCCAACGGCATGGTCCACTGGGACATCGCCACCACCGGCGGCTTCCACGAGCTCTCGACGATCTCGGGTCGCACCGCCGGCGCCCCCGGCAACTCCTTCGCCCACGACCTGCTGATCATCAAGGACGAGGGCGTCTTCCTCTACCGCCCCGGCCACGAGCGCGAGAAGATGGTCGAGATCGAGGGCGAGGAGGACTACGGGAAGGTCCTGCGCTGGTACCGCGAGGGCTGCGTGCAGATCCTCGACCACCGGCCCGACATCGACTGGATGACCCGGGTGCCCGGTGCCCCCAACGCCTCGCTCTTCGGCCCCTACCAGTACAACGTCAACCGGCCCGGCACCACCTGGTTCCTGCCGATCACCGACGTGGGCTGGCTCTACTTCAGCGCGATGCTGAACCTGTTCGACGCCTGGCACCTGTTCTACACCGACGACAGGACCCAGCAGCCCGCCGGGGTGGCCAAGTGGGTGGGCGAGGGCAAGCTCGAGTTCCCCGTCACCATCAGCCAGATCGAGCAGTTCTTCTTCCAGGTCGAGACCTACGTCCCCGGCTCGTACGTGCAGAACATGCGGCTCGCCGCCGAGGCGATGGGCCTCGGCAACTGGATCTTCTGCGGGTTCTTCGACGACGTGCTCATGGGCGCCTATCCCGGCGTGGCCAAGGGACTGGGCATGTTCACCGAGCCGCCCAACACCAAGGCACCGATGGCCAGCGGCGCGGTGACCGTGCGCGGGATCGAGGGTGTCATCGAGTCGACCTACTGCCCCTCGCCGCGATACCCGAACGGCGAGACCCTGGTCAAGGCGATGATGGACGACAAGTACGCCCCGGGGCGGCTGCTCTCCAAGGGCGACGACAACTGGATGCTGCAGCACAAGGGTCCCTTCAAGCCCGAGACCGTTCGCGACCTGGTCAACCACCCGGCGGTGCAGATCTCGGACTGGGCCCAGGAGGCGATGGCCGCCTACATCGACTACTGCGTCGAGAACTACGGTCGCTGCCCGGTGACCTTCAACCCGATGCAGTGCAACTTCGGCGCGGTCATCCACCACGTCGACGAGGCCTTCTACGAGAAGTACTACGACGGCTCGTCGCTCACCGACGACATTCGGAACCACATGCGCGACTGGCACTGACGGAGGAGATCGGTCCGGTCCGGATGGGGGGTCCCGGCGCGCACGGACGCGCCGGGGCCTACTCCTTCTCGCTCTGGGCCGAGGCGCTCGAGCGCCACCTCCACGGCCTGCCCGCCGAGGAGGTGGCGCAGCTCTGCGGCCTGGAGCGCGCTCGGCGCGCTGCGCGGGGCCGGCGCCGACTTTGAGGCCTGCCGCGCGACCTGGCGGCGCGACCGCACCCTGGAAGCGATGCGCGAGCTCGGCGGCCGCGGCCGGCGCCTCCTGAGCTGCAGAGGCACGCCCGCGCGAAAGCTCCTCAAAGCGTCCGCGCAAAGCCCCGCAGAGCGAACCTAGACCTCCGGCCGGAACCCCCCATAGCCACCGCGATAGAACGCGAGGGGATGCTCGGCGTCGTCCCGAGCCTCCAGCGCGGTCACCCGGCCGAGCACCAGGGTGTGATCGCCGGCGGGGTGCTCACTCTCCAGAACGCAGTCGATCCACGCCAGCGAGCCGTCGAGCAAGGGCGCCCCGGACGGCGCGGCGGTCCACCCCAGCCCGGCGAACTTGTCGACCCCGCTCATCGCGAAGCGCCGGCACACCTCCTCCTGATCGTGGCCGAGGATGTTCACGCAGAAGCGCCCGGCGGAGCGGATGCGCGGCCAGGAGGTCGACCTCGTCGCGGGAAAGAAGGCGACCAGCGGCGGCTCGAGCGACACCGCGGTGAACGAGTTGACCGCCAGCCCGGCGGGGCCGGCGTCGCCGATGCCGGTGACGATGGCGACGCCGCTGAGGAAGTGGCCGAGGATGCGCCGGTACGCCTGGCTGTCGATGCCGGCGTGGACCTGGGTGGAACCGGGGGAGGGCACGGGCTTCCAGCCTCCGTCCATTCAGATAACACCGTACACTCTACACCATCGTCCACCGGTGCCACAAGTGGCTCCGACCCGACTACCGTTGCCGCGGTGAACCGCGACCCGCTCAACGCCATCATCACCCGGGTCGACCCCCCGGCGGAGTCGCGCCCCGGGCCGCTCGCCGGCCGCACCCTGCTGATCAAGGATCTCATCGACACCGCGGGCGTGCGCACCACCTACGGCTCCCGGATCCACGCCGACCACGTGCCCGCACGCACCGCCACCGCAGCCCAGCGCCTGCTCGACGCCGGGGCGGTGCTGATCGGCAAGACCAACCTCACCGAGTACGCGTGGGGGGTGCTGGGCGCGAACCCCTGGTACGGCACCGTCCACAACCCCGCCCACCCGGGCCGGACCACCGGCGGCTCCTCGAGCGGCAACGCGGCGGCGCTGGCGGCGGACATGTGCGAGCTGGCGCTGGGCACCGACACCGGCTGCTCCATCCGCCTGCCCTCGGCGTGCTGCGACACCGTGGGGCTCAAGACCCGCTGGGGCACGCTTCCGATGGACGGGATCTTCCCGCTCTGCCCCACCCTCGACACCGTGGGGCCGATGGCGCGCAGCGTCGCGGACGTCGCGCTGATGTGGTCCGTCCTCGCCCGGCGGCCGGCACCGGAGCCGCGGCTCGCCGGGCTCACCGTCGGCCTCCTCACCCGGCCCCCGTCGGTGGGTGACGGCCGCATCCCCGAGGCGAGCGACACCGCCGAGCGGTGGGTGGCCGGGCTGGAGCGGCTGGGCGCCCGGGTGGTGGCCGCCACCGTCCCCGAGCCGAGCGCCAACACCTGGCCGCTCTTCTTTGCGGAGGCCGCGACCTCCCATCGCGCCACGTTCCCGTCCCGCGCCGGCGAGTACGGCGACAACATCAGGACCAAGCTGGAGCTCGCCCAGCGGCGAGATCCCGCCGAGGTCGCCGCCGCCTACGCCGCGCTCGAGGGGTGGCGCCGGTACCGCCCCGAGGTCGACCTGTACGTCAGCCCGTGCGTCGCCACCGAGCTGCCCCCCGAGGACACCGACGAGCTCGAGGTGCGCATCCCCCTCTCCGCCTGGCTGCGCTGGGTCAACCTCATCGGCTGGGCCGGGCTCGCCGTCGGCAACCTGCAGCTGATCGCCCCGCAGGACGAGACCGTGCTCGCCGCCGGCCTCGCCTGGGAGCGTGGCGCGGGCTAGGCGTGGATCGGGGCGGCGACCCGACCCCTCCCCCTCCCCTGCTCGTCGAGGGGGTGCGCCTCTTCAACGAGGGGCGCTGGTTCGAGGCGCACGAGGTGCTCGAGGACGCCTGGCGAGCCGAGCCCGGCGAGGTGCGCCGCCTCTACCAGGGGCTGCTCCAGGTCGGGGTCGGCCTCCACCACGCCGCCCGGGGCAACCTCCGCGGCGCCCTGAACCTGCTCGACCGCGGCATCTCCCGGCTGGAGCCCTTCCGCCCCCGCTGCCTCGGCCTCGACGTCGAGCGGCTGCTCCGCGACGCCGGCGAGGCGCGGCGGGCCCTGGCCGCGCCGGGGGGCCTGGAGGGCTTCCGGCGCTCCGAGGCGCCCCGGGCGGCGCTGGCCAGGTCGGTGGATGTCGATGTTGACGTGGTCGCCGAGCCAGCCGAACCCGGTGACGTATCTGATATGCAGAACATCATATGATGTGAACCCGAACGGGAACATCACGAGGTGTGCTGCGATGCCGGGCACGGGCGACGAGCTCCCCACCACCCCCGTCGTGATCGCGGTTCAGGCGGCCGAGGAGGCGGCGACGGCCGCCATGGTCGCGGGAGAGAGCGCCGACGAGGTCGCCGAGGCGGCCGCACTCGCGGGCGACGAGGAGCGGCTGAACGAGGCCGCCGACGCCGCCGACCGGGCGGCCTGGGCCGCCGCCGGTGCCGCCGCCGACGCCGAGATCGCCGCCGACCGGGCGCTGGCCGCGGCGGACGCCGACGAGGCCGGCCGCTACGCGGCGATCGCGGACGAGGCGGCGCGCATCGCCGCCACCGCGGCGGTCGAGGCGATCCGCGCCTCCGAGGAGCCCTGAGGGCGATCGGGACAGAAGGTATCCGCCGGGACCGACCGGAACTCAGCTCTCGGCGGTCAGCCGTCGGACGCGTCGTCCACGATGCGCAGCCGCGGCGGCGCCGCCTCGTCGGGGACCATGACGGTCCCCTCCCGGTGGCCACCCATCACGCGGAGCCGCGGGCGCCCGGAGTCGTCGAGCCTGCGGATCAGCTCGCCGATGAGGTCGTTCGCCGTGTCCATCGCCTGCTCGAGGCGCTGTAGCGCGGCGGGTGCGGGGTCGTCTGTGGTCATGGTCCTATCGTAGAACGGGAGACGTGGGAATTCCCCCTTTCCGTGTAACGGTCGCGGGCACGACAAGCTTGCAATCGCGGATGGAGGCGGTTTTCGACCACCGGTCGAGTGCGATTGGCGCCCCGCCGCCCGGTCGACCATGGCGTGCTGCAGGGTCTGCGCCGCCTGCTGGGCCGCCCGAGTTGCCTCCTGGGATCGCTCGGTGAACCGGTCGAGCCGGATGTCCGTCTCCTCCTGTCCTGCGGCCGCCTCCACGCGCCGGCACCGGCCGCACCGAGTTTCGCGGCCGGGCGCCGGGGGTATTCCGCCAGGGGAGATATCGAATGGCGACGACGTACAAGGACTACTACTCCACCCTGGGGGTCGCGAAGACCGCGACCCCGAAGGAGATCAAGGCCGCCTTCAGAAAGCTCGCCCGCAAGCACCATCCGGACGTCAATGCCGGGGACGCGGCGGCGGAGGCGCGCTTCAAGGAGATCAACGAGGCCAACGAGGTCCTCAGCGATCCCGAGAAGAGGAAGAGGTACGACACCCACGGCGAGCGCTGGGAGGAGATCGACGCCTGGGAGAGGGCCGGGCGCCCGGGGGCACAGCCGGGCTCCAGCCCCTTCGGCCAGCAGGGCGCCGGACAGCCCTTCGGCGGCCAGGGCGATCCCCGGTACGAGTACCGCTCGATGTCGCAGGAGGACCTCGAGGACCTCTTCGGCGACAGCGAGCCCTTCTCCGACTTCTTCAACGGCATGTTCCGCAGCCGCGGAGCCGCCGCCGGAGCCGGAGGCGCGCGCGGGACCACGCGGATGCCCCGCCCCCGGCGCGGGTCGGACCTCGAGGCGGAGATCGACATCTCCCTCGAGGAGGCCTACACCGGGACCACCCGCACCCTGGAGATCGCCGGCGAGTCCGGCACCCGCCGGGTGCAGATCCGCATCCCCGCGGGCATCACCGACGGCGCCCGGGTGCGTGCCGCCGGCCAGGGCGGGCCGGGCGCACAGGGTGGCGCGGCGGGGGACATCTTCGTGCGCGTGCACGTTCTCCCCCATCCGCTCTTCCGGCGCGAGGGCGACACCCTGTACACCCGGGTCGAGGTGCCGCTCGACGTCGCCCTGCTCGGCGGCGAGGTCGCGGTCCCGACACCGAAGGGGACGCGGGTGAAGCTGAGCATTCCCCCGGGCACTCAGAACGGCGCGAGGCTGCGGCTGCGGGGCCTGGGGATGCCCCACCTGAAGGGCGGCGGCAGTGGCGACCTCATCGCCGAGGTCGACGTGCGACTGCCGGTGCCGGTGCCCCCGGAGGCGCGGGCTCTCGCCGAGGCGTTGCGGCAGAGCCGGGAGGGAAGCCATGCCGGCCGTTGACGGGAACGGGCGCCGCGCGGTGCGGCGCCGCGAGCTGCAGACCTACGCCGCCAACGGGCTGCTGCTCCTCGGCGAGGGCGGTCCCAGCGAGGCCGACCTGCTCCGGGTGCGCCGGATCCGCCGGCGGCGCAGCTCGGCGGTGACGGTGTCGTCCTCCAGCTCCGCGTCCGGCTCGGTCAGCACCGCCTCGTGCTGGGCCGGGTCGTAGCGCTGACGAGAGCGGCGAGGATGACCAGGGTGATGCCGGGGTAGGCGAGGGCGATGACCGGATCGGACACCATGGCTGGTCCTCCTGTGTGCCGGATGGAGGCACGCTCCGCGGCGCTGTCCGCCGCGGCCGGCCAGGTCGGCTGCTACCCGCCCGCCGTGTCCCCCGGCCGGGCGGCGGACCGCTCGGGACCCGATGTGAACCCGGTTCACCGGCGGCTACCCTGCGCACATGGCGGACGAGGGACGCGAGACGCTGCGCCGGATCATCCGGCCGCTCCGGATCAGGCCGGGCGTGAAGGTCTCGGTGCCCGGCGACTTCGACCCCCGCGCCACCGGTGGCCTGTCCGGTAGGGAGGCGGCCGAGCCGCTCCTGCAGCAGGGCCTCGACCTGCTCACCCGGTACCACGACCGGCTGGCGGCGCAGGCCACCCACGGGGTCCTCCTCGTCCTCCAGGCGCTCGACGCCGCCGGGAAGGACAGCACCATCAAGCACGTCATGAGCGGGCTCAACCCCAGCTTCGTGCGGGTGAGCAGCTTCAAGGTGCCGTCGACCGACGAGCTGATGCACACCTACCTGTGGCGGTACTCCACCCGCCTCCCCGAGCGCGGCTGCATCGGCATCTTCAACCGCTCGCACTACGAGGAGGTGCTGGTGGTGCGGGTCCACCCGGAGCTCCTCCAGCGCCAGCGGCTGCCCCCGGACCTGGTCGCCCCCGACATCTGGCAGCGCCGCTTCCGGGAGATGAACAACTGGGAGCGCCACCTCGTCGACAACGGCATCCGGGTGGTCAAGGTCTTCCTGAACGTCTCCCGGGAGGAGCAGCGGCGCCGCTTCCTCGAGCGCATCGACGATCCGCGCAAGAACTGGAAGTTCTCCGCCGCCGACGTGCGCGAGCGGCGGTGGTGGGACGACTACATGCGCGCCTACTCCGACGCGCTCAGCCACACCAGCACCCGCTGGGCGCCCTGGCACGTGGTGCCCGCCGACCACAAGTGGTTCAGCCGCCTCTGCGTCGCCGCGCTGGTGCTCGACACCCTCGTCGACATCGACCCGCAGTACCCGCAGCCGAGCGAGGAGCAGCTGCGGGCGCTCGCCGAGGCCCGGGCCGAGCTGGAGGCCGAGACCGCCTGAGCCCACCAGGACGGGGTGGTSACGCTCAGCGGCCTGCGTATGTCGAGAAGTGGCAGCCGGTGAAGGCGGCCGAGCGGGTGCACGGGGTGCGCGCGGCCTCCTCGGCGGGCTCGTCGGGCTCTGGCCGGCCGATGTCTGGCGATCTTCACCGGGTCCGTGGGCCCGGCGCGCCCACGTACCGCTGCGCCCGGTCGCTCGCGACCACCAGGCCGTCGTCGCTCTGGAGGAAGCCGGTCACCCAGCCCTCCTCCCACCAGGCGACCAGCTGCCCGGTCATGTCCGACCAGCGGTCGGAGGAGAGCGCCGACACCACCAGCACGTCCCCGTCCCAGCGGTCGGGCTCACCGACGGCGAGCTCGCCGGCGTGGCCGGCGAAGCGGTCGTCCCCGGGGTCGGCCACCACGTAGACGTAGGGGCTGCCGGAGCGGTGGAGGATCAGCTCGCCCCGGGGGTCCTCGTAGAGCGAGACCCGTGCCGGCGCCATCGCCCGTCCTCCTCACCTCGCCGCACGAACGACCGTTCGTGGCTCCGGGCCAGCATACCAGCGGCAGGGCGCGGCCGCCGCTCACTCCTGGACCGCGTCGAGGATGCGCTCCAGCGAGCCGTCCTCCCGAACGCAGGTCTGGAACTGGGCGACGACATCGGGTCGGGTCACCGGTGGGGCGCCGTCGGAGGGCACCCAGTCGCGCACCGCGACGATGCGCAGGCGGTGACGTGCACGGTACCCGTCGGTCCAGTCCAGGTGGTCGCCGCGCTGCATGTGGAGCAGCGGGGTGAACACCCCCGCGTTGTGACCGAGGAAGTAGCGCCGCCCGCTGATGCAGGTGTCGATCGCGGCCTCGCCGCTCTGCAGCGGCGTCCGCCCGCTGCAGTCGCTGTATGTGCCGACCCCGGCATGAAGGGTCTGGTCGTCGCTGGTGAGCACGCCGTTGCTCGAGGCCGACACCGGGGACGGCGCCAGCGGCATCAGCACCGGAGGCACGAGCATCAGCAGCAGCGGAAGGGAGGTGCGAAGCCGGAGGGCGGGGAGCGGCATGACCGGTTACCTCGCGATGTGGCGGAAACGCAGGGCGCAAGGAGACCGCACCTCCAAAATCGCCACAAGGCTCACCTGCGTACATGCCATGACACCGATGCGCATCGGTGAGGGATGCATCCGCGCCCCTGCGCACCGGGGCGGATGGCCGTTGTGGCGGTGCTCGCGAGTGGGCTTTGCTTCGCGTCCCCCAGCCAGTCGCAGGAGGACACAGCATCGTGAAGCGAACAGGTCTGCTCGGCACCGCGGGATCGATCGCCGCCGCGGCACTCCTCACCGCGCCGCTCTCGGCCGCAGCCGAGACCGCGCCCACCCTGCCCACCGGGAGCGCTCAGGCGTCGGCGGTGCAGGTGTCGCTGTCACCGACGGCGCTGCTCACCGCGCTCCCCGCGGTGAACGATGCTCTCCACCGCGCCCTCGCGGGCCACGGCGACCACGATCTCGTGGTCCGGCTCGCCGGCACCCAGGCAAGCGGACAGCTGATGTCGGCGCCGTCCACCGATCTGCAGCAGGGGCACGCGGAGTCGACCGCGGTCGACGTCGACCTGGCACCGCTCGGCGACCAGCTGAGCGCGGTGCAGGGGGCGCTCGACGGCGCGCTCTCCACGCTCCGGACGGTGCAGCTGCCGGGAGGCGGAGCCCTCAGCGCCGGGGCGATCAGCCTGGGGAGCAGCCTGCTCTCCGGCGTGCTCGGCGCCAACCCGCTGGGGGGCTCGCTGCTGCCCCGCCTGACCAGCCTCGGCTCCGGCCTGGGCGAGGTGCAGGCGCTGCTCGCCGGCCTCGCCGGCGATGGCGGCCCCGGCGGCGTGCTCCACGGCCTCGACCCGAAGCTGGCCGAGACGGTGAGCGCTCGCTACAACGTTCCCGGCCTCCCCAACACCCCGGTGGCCGACGCCAGCCTCGCCGACATCAACCTGCCCGCGGGGGCGCCGCTGCAGCTGCAGCTCGCCCCCTTCCACGCCCGTGCGGTGAGCTCCGCCCTGGCCGCCGTCAACCACATCGACGCCGCCCAGAGCTCCGCCGACAACCAGATCACCAGCCTCGACGTCACCCCCAGGCTGGGACTGCCGGGAGCCGGTGCGGCGGGGCCGCTGGGCGGCCTGCAGAGCACGGTGACCGGGCTGCTCGACCAGCGCACCGGCCTGCCCGCCGTCGAGTCGCTGCTCCGCGGCACCACCGGATCGGCCGGCCTGCTCCAGGGCCTGCCGCTCGCCGGCGGCGCCGACCCCGCCGGCGCGCTGCGCACGGTGCAGGGGTTGACCGCGAGCCTCGGCAGCCTCAGCCCGCTGCTGGGCCCCGACAGCCTGGTCGGTTCGCTGCTCGGCGGCGGACTCTCCCTCAACTCGCTGATCCGGGCCACCGACGTCGCCTCGGCCGCGGCGGTGCAGCCGGTCGGGCCGGGCGCGGTGCAGGCTGTGGCCACGACCCGGGTGGCCGACCTGCAGGTGCTGCCACTCGCCGCGCCGCTGCTCCGCGGCGTCCTCAGCGGCCTGCCCGCCGGCACCGCGGCCGGCCTCACCCAGCGGCTCGGCAGCCTGCCCGACCTTGCACTTCTGGACATCAAGGGTGTGAACTCGAGCGCCCGGACCAGCCTCGGCGGCGGCTCCGGCAGCCCCCAGGGCAGCGCCGGCTTCGCCGAGATCGACGTCCTCGGGGTGCCCGTCGCCGGCGCCGCCGACGCCCTGGCACTCGCGCCCGGCACCGAGAAGGACGTGCACATCCCCGGCACCGGCCTGGCGCTGCTCATCAGCCGCGGGCTGCCCAGCGTCGGGTTCGACACCCCGCTGCACCGGAGCGTGTCGGTGACCGGTCTCGACGTGCGCCTGGTCGGCGACGGCGCCGGCCCGCTGGGCGACCTGCTCGGCGGCTCGGCCGGGACCGCCGGCGCCGGCCGTCCGATCGCCGCGGTGACCCTGGCGAGCTCGGCGGCGCAGATCGCGTCGACGCCGCCGACCGGGGTCTCCGCGACCGCCGCCCCGGCGCTGCTCACCGCCGCGCAGGGGCCGATCTCGCCGTCGACCGGCGCCTTCGGCGGAGCCGTGCCGGAGGCCACCGCCGCCGGCCTGGCGGCGCTCGCGCTCGCCCTCCAGGCCGCTCCCCGGCTCGCCGCACGGCGGCGGCCGGCACGCCCCGAGCACCCGTGACCCGGGGGAGGGCGGCGACCCCGCCGCCCTCCCTCCTTCCCCCTCCCCCACCACGAGGCCGCCATGACTGTCCAGCCCCGCCTCCACCGATGGGTCCGTCGCGGCAGCTGGGGGCTGATGGGCGCCGCGATGCTCATCGCCGCCTACGCGCTCACGCTGATCGCCTACCAGGGCTACCAGCAGCACCAGCTGCTCGCCGACTGGGATCGGCTGCATCCCCCGCGGAGCATCCCGGCGACCGGGTCCGCGCCCGCCGGGGTGGTGGTCGCGGGCCATCCCCACCTCGCCGGCGGCCGGCCGATCTTCCGCCTGGCGATCCCCTCGATCCACGTCGACTCCGTCGTCACCGAGGGGATCGACGGCGGCATCCTCAGCAGCGGTCCCGGCCACGACCCCCACACCGGCTACCCCGGCGAGGGCGGCCTCATCCTGGTCGGGAATCACAACGGCCTCTCGCTGAGCTGGGGCGACCTCCGCCCCGGCGACGAGGTGCGCCTCGACGCCGGCTACGGCAGCTACACCTACCGCATCGCCCGCAGCACCGTCGTGGACGGCGACGACCGTGCCTACATCGACCGCCCGCGGGACGCCGAGACCCTGGCGCTGGTCACCTGCTGGCCGCTCTGGCAGGGGGCCTTCGCCCGCCGGCGGCTGGTGCTCGAGGCCACGCCGGTGGCGGCCACATGAGAGCGCCCCTGCTCGCCGCGGCCGCCGTGGCCGGGCTGCTGACCACCGGGCTCCTGACCACCGGCGCCGAGCCCGCGCCGTCGCCGGCGCCCGCCTCCCGGTGCGCGGTGACGGTGACCGCGGTGAGCCCGGCGGTCGCCCGCCGCGGCGAGCAGGTGACCATCAGCGGCTCGGGGTTCACCTGCGACGGCGCTGCCACCGCGCCGCCGGCGGTCACCGTCGACGGCCGGCCGCAGCCCCTGGTCGGAGACGCGGGCGACGGCGCCCTGGTGATCGAGGCGGGGGACGCGCGGGGAGCGGTGCAGGTCGGCGTGCGCGACCGCTGCGCGAGGTGCTCGCCGGCGCTCAGCAACGACGACCACCTGCTCCTCGCCGCCCCGGCGACCACCGGGGGCACCCGGCTGGTCACCGAGGGTGGCCGCTTCGGCGTCGCCGGCTCCGGCCTGGACCTCGGCGGCCATCTCGCCGGCCTGGGCGCCACCGCCTGCGGCGAGGCGCTGGAGGCGGGCGAGCGCAGCGACACCGCGGTGAGGTTCACCGCGCCGACCCACTTCTGCCAGGGCCCGCTGACCCTGCGCCTGGTCGCGTTCACCGACACCGAGCACGGCGCCACCACCGCCGTCGACGTGCCCGGCGGCGCCCTCGACACCGCGATGGCGGTCACCGGCATCTCCCCCACCCATGCCGCCCCCGGCGAGCGGGTCTCGGTCGCGGGGTCGGGCTTCGGCCGCAGCGGGACCGCGCTGCTCCGCGGACGGCCGGTGCCGTCGAGCTGGTTCGACCGGGCGGTCGAGGTGGTCCCGGTCACGGGCTCGGCGCCGGGCGACCTGGAGCTGGTCCGCGCCGACGGCCGCCGCGTCGACGCGGGCGCGCTGGGCATCGACCCGGCGCCGCCGTCGAGCCGGCCCGTCACCGCCGCCACCGCCCACATCCCGCCCTCCCCACCGGCGACCCCGCTGCCCCGGGTCGCGGCTCCGCCCGCGGCGCCCGCGCTGGCGTTGCGCGCGGCGCGGACCAGCGGCGAGCCGGGGCGCGACCTGCCGTTCACGGTGACCCTCACCGCGAGCGGGGCTCCGGTTGCGGGCGCGCCGGTGGAGGTGGTGTTCGCGCGCGCTCCCGGCGGCGACGCGTCGGTGACCCCGTCGCTCGGCGTCACCGACGCCGGCGGACGGGTGTCGGGCGTGGTCCACCTCAGCCGGCATCCCGGAGAGCACGTCCTGGTCGCCCGTGCGGGGCCCTGGTCGGACCGGATCGCGGTGGCGGCGTGCTGCGCGCCCACCATCGCCACCGGTGCTGCGCGGATCGGGGACGCACCCCGGAGCGGCGGGGCACAGCGCGTCCTGATCGCCACCGCGCTCGCCGCTTGTCTAGTCCTCTTCGTCTTCGGGTTCGTCCTGAACCTGGTCACCGGCGCCGCTCGGACTGAGGACATAAGACTGCAATAATCCGTTCATAATGCGCTGGACGCGGCGCCGGGTTGCGGCTATTCTCTGTGGCGGTTGCACGAGGGGCCGGACCGGCTGCGGACGTGGTGCGGGCAGTGTCGTCCGTACGTTGCACGGCTGGTTCATCCGAGTCTGTTCCGAGGGGGGATCACGTTCGGAGAACGGTCATGGCGCTGCGTTGACATCGAGCGTGAACGGCGATGCCGCGGACGTTCGTGTCCTTCTCGTCGAGGACCATCGCATGGTCGCCGAGGCCATCGCCTCCGCCCTCAACGAGCGTGCCGGCATCCGGGTGGTGGGGACCGCGGGGTCGATGGCCGAGGCGTGCGGCGGCCTGCGCGGCGTCGACGCCGACGTCGCCCTCGTCGACTACCGCCTGCCCGACGCCACCGGCACCGTCGTGGCACGCGAGCTGATGGCCCAGCGTCCCGAGGTGCGGGTGGTGATCATCACCGCGGCCGAGGACGAGGCGATCCTCACCGAGGCGCTCGACGCTGGCTGCTGCGGCTGCGTGCGCAAGAGCGCCGGCATCGAGGAGCTGGTCAGCGCGGTGCAGGCGGCCAGGGCGGGCAAGGTGGTGATCCCCACGGTGCTGCTGGAGCGGGTGATGCACCACCTCCGGCAGCCCGCCGACAGCATTCTCTACGGGCTGACACCGCGCGAGCTCGACGTCCTCCGGCTGCTCGCCGGCGGATGCACGACGCGCGCGATGGCGGGCGAGCTGGGAGTCACCTTCCACACCATCCGGAACTACGTCCAGGCGGTCATCCAGAAGCTCGGGGCGCACTCCCGGCTCGAGGCCGTCGCCATCGCGCTGCGCGAGGGGGTGGTGGCCGCGCCGGAGCGCTGACCGCGACCGTCGTCGTCGTGGGCGCCGGGGCCGCAGGGGATCCAGAAGCGCACCGTGGTGCCGCAGCCGGGGTGCGAGGAGAGCAGCAGCCAGCCGCCGGCGATCTCGGCCCGCTCGCGCATGCTGGTCATGCCCAGGTGGCCGGGCTCGGCGTCGTGCCGCATCTCCGCGGTCGTGAAGCCGACACCGTCGTCGTCGACGCTGGCGAGCACGCCGTCGTCGACGCTCTCCAGGCGGATGCGCACGGTTGCGGCGGCAGCGTGCTTGCGCACGTTGGCCAGCGCCTCCTGGGCGATGCGGTAGACGACGATGCTGCACTCGGGGGCGGGCTCCGCGGTGAGCTCGTCCTCGACCACCACTCGCGTCGGGGTGCCTTCGAGGCCGCGCCGGGCGTGGTCGGCGATGGCCGAGCTGAGCCCGGCGCCGTCGAGCCGCGGCGGCCCCAGCTCGAGGAGGAGGGCGCGGAGGCGGCCCACCGCGTCGGCGAGGGTGGCGTCGATGCAGCCGATCAGGTCGAGGTCGCGCGGCGATTTCAGCCGCCGCTTCAGCTGCTCGAGACGGATGCCGATCGCGGTCATCGCCTGCAGCGAGTCGTCGTGCACGTCGTAGGCGATCCGGGTGCGCTCCGCCTCCTGGGCGGTGACCAGCTGGCTCAGCAGCCGGCGCCGCTCCTGGTCGGCACGGTACAGCTCGGTGATGTCGTTGGCGATGCCGAAGCCACCCACGATCAGGTCCCCGTCGTGGATCGACCCGAACCACACGTCGAAGGCGTGCTCGTCACGGATCACCACCGCCCGGACCTCGTCGCCCTCGAGGGCGACCCGGACCCGGTCGGTGAGGTCGAGCCGGGACAGCTCGGCATCGAACACCGAGAGGCCGATCAGCTCGTCGCCGCCCATCCCGAGATAGGCGAGGCAGCGCCCGGCCGCCATGGTGATCACCCCGCGGGCGTCGAAGACGAACACGGCGACCGGGGCGGTGTTCACCACCGCCAGCAGGCGCGCCTCGGCCTCGGTGCGGGCTCGCTCGCTGCGCAGCGCGTGGGCGAGCAGGGCGCGCAGCCACGCCTCCTGCCGGAGCATGGCCTCGTCGAGCTCCCGGCGCAGGGTGAAGTCCTGGATGTGGAGCAGGTGGTGGGTCACCTCGCCGCCGTCACGGTGGAGGACGGTCGCGTCGACCAGGGCGTGCACCGTCGCCCCGTCGGCGCGCCGCAGCTGCGCCTCGGCGCGCCGCCCGGGTTCGAGCGGCCAGGCGACCCCTCGGGCGGCGACCAGATCGCATTCGGGCGCGGCGAGGCGATGGCCGACCAGGTCGGTGCAGGATCGCTGGAGCATCTCGCAGAGGGCGTGGTTCACCTGCACGCAGCGGCCCGCGGTGTCGACGATCGCCATCCCCATGGGAGCGTCGTTGAAGATGGTGCGGAAGCGCTCGTCGACGTCGCGCCCCGCCGCGACCGTTTGGACGTCGTCGGTGGTGTCGAAGGCCACACCGACGACGCCGAGCAGCTCGCCGGCCTCCCCGCGCACCGGTGCGCGCGAGAAGCGGACGACGCGCCCGTCGAAGTCGACGTGCCCGGTCACCGCCTGTGCCGGGCTCCACAGCGCGGGCAGGGTCTGGTCGAGGGCGGCGGTGCGCTGGGCCCGATCGTTGAACAGCTCGAGCAGGTTCTGGCCGACGAGCATGGCGGGGTCGAGCCCCATGCCCTGGAGCATCCGTCCGTCGGCAAACGTGCAGACGCCGGACGGATCGCAGGTGAACAGGACCATGGGAGCACCGCCGACGATGCTCCGGACATCGGTGAGGGGGTCGTGAGCGCGGTCCTCCGAGCGCAGCTCACTCGGTCGGGGGTGCCTGATCATAGTGACGCCCTCACATCGGGTGTGCCCGGTCGCGTGCGAGGCCTCGGCGGGTCCTCAATCAAGCCAGGGTCGGTCCGAGGCGGCAAGATTCATTTGCATCCCAGCCGCCATCAGCCTGCGGCCGCCTCCAGGATGGCCTCGACGAGGTGATGGGCGTTGGCGCCCTTGACCACGTAGCGGTGGGCCCCGGCGCCCAGGATCCGGGTCACCTGGGCACGATCGTCGGCGGCCGAGTAGGCCACGATGCGGGTCTCCGGCGAGGCCGCCCGGATGCCGGCGATGGCCTCCAGGCCGCCTCCGCGAGGGATCCGCACGTCGATGACCGCAACTCCCGGGTGATGCTCGCGGACCAGGCGCACCGCCGCCTCCGCGTCGCCGGCGACTCCCACCACCAGCAGCGCGGGATGCTCGCCCAGCATGTCCACGAGCGCGTCACGCACCGCGGCCTCGTCGTCGGCGATCACGACCGTCAACGGCACCGCGGTCAGGCGGAACTCCGCGGCGGTCTCTCGGGACCGCGGTTGACCCGCAGCCAGTAGCAGCTCAGCTGGCGGACCGCATCCTCGAACCTCTCGAAGTCGACTGGCTTGACCACGTAGCTGTTGGCGCCCAGCTTGTAGCCACGGACCACCTCGCTCTCCTGGGCCGCCGAGGTGAAGAGCACCACCGGGATGTGGCGGAGGCGCGCATCGGTCTTCACCTCGGCGAGGACCTCGAGGCCGTCGACCCGCGGCAGCTTGATGTCGAGGAGGATGACCCTGGGGCCGGGCTGCCCGGTGCGGTGAGCGTGGCGGCCGGTGGCGCGCAGGTACTCGAGCGCCTCCTCGCCGTCGCGCACCGCCGCCACCGCGACCGGACCGCCGTGGCTGCGCAGGCTGTGCAGCATCAGCTCCTCGTCGTCGGGGTTGTCCTCGACCAGCAGGATGTCGACGTCGTCGCCGCCGCTCCGGTCCACGCTCACGGCTTCTCCCCGTTGTGGCCGATGGTGAAGTAGAAGGTGGCGCCCATCCCCGGCTCGGCCTCCGCCCAGATCCGTCCGCCGTGCCGGTCGATGATGCGATGCACGATGGCGAGCCCGGCGCCGTTCCCGGTGAACTCAGGTCCGGTGTGCAGCCGCTCGAACAGGCCGAAGAGCCGGTGCGCGTAGCGCATGTCGAAGCCGACGCCGTTGTCGCGGACGAAGTACACCGGCTCGCCGCCGTTGCCGGCGGCGTGCCGGGAGCCCACCCGGATGACCGCGCGCTCGCCCGGCCGGGTGAACTTGACCGCATTGCCGATGAGGTTCTCGTACACCTGGCCGAGGAGCATCGGATCCGCCCGGCACCGCGGCATCTCGTCGACGGTGATGTCCACCGAGCCGGCCCCATCGCCAGCACGCAGCTGCTCGGCGGCGGCCCGTGCCGCCGCCGCGGGGTCGACCGGCTGGAGGACGAGGCGCCGGCCGCCGAGGTGGGCGTGGGCGAGCAGCGCGTCGACGAGCCGGCCCATCCGCTGCGCGTTGCGGGCGATGGTGGCGAGGTGGCGCGTCCCCGCCGGTGACAGGCGCACGCTGTCGCTGGCCTCGAGCATCCGCGCGAAGCCGTGGATGGCGCGCAGCGGGGCGCGCAGGTCGTGGGACACGGTGTAGGTGAAGGCGCTCAGGTCGCGGTTGCTCGCCTCGAGCTGCGCGGTCCGCTGCTGCACCCGCGCCTCGCTCTCGCGGCGCCCGCTGATCGCGGCGGCGAGCACCAGCGCGGTGAGCCCGACCGCGGCGGTGTAGAGCTGCAGCTGGGTGAGGCGGTCGTTCATCGTGCCCGAGGCGAACGGCCCCCTGCCGTGCACCGTGCACCAGATCGCCACCGAGGAGACTCCGACGGTCACGGCGGCGGCGCCGGCCTGCTCGAAGCGCACCGCCGCCCACACCGCCAGCGGGAAGAGCATATAGGCGAGCTCACCGGAGCCGAGGAACACGGCGAGGGCCACGAGCAGGGTGACGGCGCCGAGAATCGCACCCTCGAGGTCGCGCGGGCCCCGCCGGCAGGGGTGCCGCAGCGCCGTGTGCAGCACCAGGACGACGGGGGCGAACAGCACCACCCCGATGCCGTCGCCGAGCCACCAGGTGGTCCAGACGGTGGGCAGCGTGTCGGCCGGCGCCACCCCACCGAGCCGGAGCGCGGCGGTGCCGGCGGAGGCGGCGACCACCGGCGCGACCAGGCCGCCGAGGAGGGTGAGCAGCACCACGTCGCTGATGCGGGTGAGCGCGACGCGCACCCCGGCGCGGCGCAGCAGCGTGGTCGCGACCACGTACTCGCCGGTGTTCCCGGCGGCGATCGCCGCGGCCACCGCCGGCGACAGCCCGGTGGTGAGGTTGACGAGGAACGCGCCGACGGGGAGCGCCGGCCACACCCGCGAGCCGAGGATCAGCAGCGCCGCCACCGCCACCCCGGACGGCGGCCAGACCGGGGAGACGTTGGTGTGCCGGAACTGGAGCAGCAGCCCCAGTCGCGCCGCCGGGTAGTACAGCAGGACCACGAGGACGAGTGCCGCCAGCGCCCGGAGCACGACGACCGGGTCCGGGCGCGCTCTGCCGACTGCCGCGGACATCTTCACGGGCTCGCAGATGCTACCCGAGGACCCGTCAACGTCCCTTTAAGGTCGGGTTAAGCGTTCGCCCCGAGCTGGTCGCCCAGGCGTCTGGGCGCCACCAGCCGGTAGCTCTCCACCACCCAGTCCTGCAGGATCTCGAGCGGCGGCGCGCCCGGCCCGAGGGGGATCGACACCCATCCGGAGCGGCCCAGGCCGTAGCCGGAGGGCGCCGCGCCGGGGACGCTCAGCGCCTGCTCGTGGAACATCGCGAGCTTGAGCCCCATCCCCGGAGACCCATCGGGGTCGTCGGTGCCGGCGAAGACGAAGATCCGTTTGCGCACCTTGACCACCATGTCGCCCCAGGGGTGGTCCTCCCACGCCTCGGGAAGCCCGAGCGCGAACTCGAGCACCTCACCGCGCAGGCGCAGAGCGTCGTCCATGGGAGGCGAAGGTACAGCCACACTGACCCCTGACGGCGCCGCCTGGTTTCTCGCCGACGCCGGCGTGAGGTTCGCGAGCTGCTCGTACGACTCCCTCACCAGCGCAACCTCCTGCGCCGGGGGCAGCACCGACCCCTCGTTTCCACGGATGAGCACGAGAAACTGCATGTCTTCAAGGTTCCGCCGCGGTCCCCACTCGACAGTCCTGTGTGCGAAATGTGCGGCCTGAACAACCACAATTCCGTCTATGACTCAGAACTGGCACCACACGCGATGGTTGATATTTAGGTGCACTTGGCGTCAACGTGTGAGTCGCTGCGTTCGGTCCGTACGTAGCGACTCAGGGAGGGAGCCCAATGACGGGTGGACACGACTTCCTCACCATCGGGGAGGCGGCGGAGCTCTGTGGGCTGTCGCGCTCCGCGCTGCGCCGGGCGGTGGCCCGGGGGCATCTGGCGGCCTGGCACACGCCCGGCAACCACCTCCGGGTCGGCCGGCAGGACTTCGCCGACTTCCTCCGCGGCCTGGGAGCGGTCGAGCTCGCCGGGCGCGCCGAGGAACGGAGGCCGGCCCGGCCGACGCCGTAGGGGTCCGGCCTCAGGAGCCGCCGGTCACCGCATGTCCCCTGCCGAAGCCGGCGCCGGGGCCCTGCGCCGGCGGCTGGAACCCCCCGGTTCTGAGGGCTGCGAGTCCTGGGGCTGGGCTCCGCCCGGGTCGGTGACCTGGGCGGCGCCGTTCGAGCCCTGCGAGTGACCTGGGATGGTGGCGGCGGCGGCGCCGCGTTCTCCGGGGTCACCGCGACCCCGGCTGCAGGCGCAGGGCGAGCAGCGGGCACGCAGCCGCGGCGCGGCGCGCGTGCCCGACCAGGTGCCTGGGCACCGGCCCCGGCCGGACCACCGGGTAGCCCCAGTCGTCGAGCCGGATCAGCTCGGGGAGCAGCTCGGCGCACAGGCCGTGGCCGTCACAGCGGATCCGGTCGACCTCGAGCGTGGGCCCCTCCATCAGGCGGCCTCCCGGGCGCGGACGGAGCATCCGCCCCGCCGGTGGTGGTGGACGAACTCCTCCTCGAAGACCCGCAGCGCGGAGAGCAGGAGACCGGCCGCGCCGTCGGGGTGGTGGCAGGCGCCGCGGCCGCGCAGCTCGCCCGACCAGCGCCGGACGCGCTGAAGGTCGTCGGCCTTTGCTCCGCTGACGGCGACGCGGTGCACCGCCGCGGCGACGGCCCGCAGCCCGAAGACGCAGGGGCCGCACTGGCGGGCACTCTGCTCGGCGAGGTAGGCCATGATCCGGGCGGTCTCGACCACCCCGCAGCGGTGCTCGGGGAGCACCGCGACCACGCCGCAGCCGAGGGTGTGGCCGCGGTCGCGCAGGCTGGCGGCGTCGAGGGGCAGCTCCCAGGCCTGCTCGGCCGCCACCCAGCCGCCGAAGTAGCCGCCGACCAGCACCGCGCGGGCGGGGGCGCCGAGGCCTCCGCCGGCGGTCACCGTCTCGCCGAGGGTGGTGCCCTGGGCGACCTCGAGCACCCCCGGTGCGCCCACCGCCCCGGTCAGGGTCACCAGGGCGGTGCCCGCCGCCTCTCCGCGGCCGAGCTCGCGGAACCAGCGGTCGCCGTGGCGGGCGATCATCGCCGCGTGGGCGAGGCTCTCCACGTTCTGGACCAGGGTGGGGCGGCCGGCGACGCCGCGCTCGTAGGGTCGCGGCGGCAGCGCGGTGGGCAGGGCGACGCCGTCGTTGAGGAAGCGGACCGCGGCGGTCTCCTCGCCGGAGACGTAGCGCGGCGGGGCGGCGACGATGCGGGTGCTCCGCCGCTCGGGCTCGGGGCGCTCGGCGAGGGCGCGGCCGAGGGCGGAGCCGGCCGCGGCGTGCTCGGCGCCGATGTAGAGCACCACCTCGCCGGCGCCGGTGGCGCGGGCGGCGAGGGCGGCGCCATCGAGGACGAGGTGGGGCCGCGCCTCCATCAGCACCCGGTCCTTGCGGCTGAGGGGCTCGCCCTCGGCGCCGTTGACGAGCACCACCGCGCGGGCGCCGCGCCGCTCCGCCACCGCCCGCCACTTGCGGCCCACCGGGAAGGCGGCGCCGCCGCGGCCGCGGAGGTCGCTGCGGTCGAGGACGTCGATCAGCTCCGGGCCGGAGGAGGGCAACGGTCCCAGCCGGGCGAGGTGGGCGGCGGCGGTCTCCATCCCGGCGCGGGGATCGGGGCCGGAGAGCAGGCTGGCGCCGGTCACCGTCCCGCTCCGGAGGCGGTGCGGCGCACCGCGGCCCGCTTCTCGGTGGCGAGCGGGTCGCCCGGCGAGAGCAGCCGGGAGGCGCCGGCGGCGAGCACGCCGGCGACGCAGACGACGGTGATCGCGGACATCCACAGCGAGCCGGCGTCGGTGCCGGTGCCGAGCCCGTGCAGCACCGCCACCGGCCAGCAGGCGTAGGCCAGCCAGTGGATCGCCCGCCAGGCGCGCCCGCCGATGACCGAGCGCAGCAGGCTGGTGACGGCGACGGCAAGCATCAGGTCGACGGCGATGACCCCCAGCCCGAGCCAGAAGGTGCGGTAGGAGGAGCCGAAGGGCACGGTCGCGGCGACGATGCCGAGGTGGGTGTAGGGGTCGACCACCGCGGTGACGATGTGGAGGGCGAGGAAGATCAGCGCCATCAGCGACAGGTCGCGGTGCAGGGCGGCGGTGAGGAAGCGCGGCCAGCGCGGGCCGCCGGCCCGGGCGCGGGTGAGCATGCCGAGGGCCATGACGCCGCTCAACAGCACCATGCTGACCACGCCCGCGGCACGGGTCGTGTACCAGAGCAGCGTGTCGTTCATCGGGGTCTCCCGTGGTGAGCTGTCATCGGACAGCTCTCACGATGAGCCCCCGTCCTCCAGCGATCCTGGGTGATTCCTGGGAGAACGCTGGGAATCGAGCTCGATTGCGCTCGAGGGGGCGGAGGCCGCGGCGCACGATCAGCCCGGTGGCGGCGACCACGATCACCGTGACCGCGCCGGCGATTGCGATCTCGAGCCGCAGCAGCCACGAGAGGGTGGCGTCGACGTCGTCGAGGGGAACGGCCAGCACCAGCACGTCGCCGCTCGCGGTGCGCTCGATCACGGCGCGATAGCGGTCGACGTGGCCGCTCCCGGGGACGGTGAGCAGCAGCGGGGCCTGCAGGCTGCCGGCGGGAAGCCGCGGCGCGGAGTCGGCGGGCCCGAGCAGCGTCTGGCCGGTGATCAGGGACCGAGGACGAAGAGCGGCGCGAGGGCGATCAGCAGCCGGAGCCGCAGCGACACGCCGACCATGCTCGGCGGCGATCCAGGGAGTCCCCTCAGAGCCGGCTGGGGGTTGGCTGCGAAGCGCGGCTGGGCGGTCTGCACCATTTGCAGCGGGCGATGCTTGGGTGCGGGCGCCGAAGCCGTTCCTTAACCGGAAGTTCGAGGGCTTCGGCGAGTTCAGCTGAACTACGTCAAGCTGGCGGCGGTCAGATTGAGCAGGGCGAGGGCCTTGGCCTGCAGCCGTGTCGGGGTGGTCACCACCTCGAAGGCGGCGGCCTCGACCCCGATGGGCGCCATGCGGTTGCGAGCAAGGGTGGAGATCTCGGCGAGCAGGGTGCGCAGGCTGTGGACCGGCGTACCGTCGTCCAGCCGCTGAGTCGAGGCCTTGCGCTCCGCCGCCGCTGATCGCTGTGCGGACGCCACCGGGTCCTCGGGGATGGGCCGGTCCTCGTCGCGGAAGAGCAGCGGTGCCCAGGCCCGCTCCAGGTGCCACTGCACGTAGTAGCTGAGCATGCAGAGCAGCACGTGGGCGCGCACCCTCCGCTCCGCCCAGTGGTGGAGGGGGCGGACCTGCAGGTCGACCGCCTTGAGGCTGCGGAAGGCCCGCTCCACGGTGCTCAGCCGCTTGTACGTCCGCACCACCGCGGCGGTGTCGAGCCGGTCCTCGGTGACCGAGGTGCGCAACACGTAGATGCCGTCCAGGGCTGCCTCGGCGACGATCTCCGCGTGCTTGCGCTGCACGGTCAGCTCGGTGTCGGTGATCTGCAGGTCGAAGTGCTTGCCCATCTTGTGGGTGTTCAGCACCCGGCCGACACGCAGCCCGATCGCCCCCGCGCCGCGCAACTGACCGCCGGTGACCCGCGCGGCGATCGACGTCAGCTTGACCTCGGTGGCGGCGAGCAGCTCCTCACGCTTGCGCGCCCGCTCCGCGGCGAGCAGCGGGTTCTTGCACACCACCAGCCGCTCCCCCGGGAAGGCCGGGTCGGTGATCTCGGCGAGGTTGCGCTCATCGAAGAGCGACAGCTGCAGGGTCCCGCCGTCGACGAGAGCACGGATCTGGGGGCTGCGCAGGGCGCTGACCCACTCCACCCCCCCGACCTCCTTGAGTGCCTCGATCCGGGCTGAGGTCAGCATCCCCCGATCACCCACCAGCACCACGTCGCGGAGCCCGAAGCGCCCCTTGAGCTTGGCCACCTGGCTGGCCACGGTGGCCGGGTCGCCGGTGTTGCCCTCGACCACCTCGACGGCGACGGGGCAGCCCTCGGCGTCGGTCACCAGCCCGTACTCGATCTGCAGCGTGCCCTTCTTGCCGTCGCGGCTGTAGCCGAGCTTGGCGAGCGGGCAGTGCCGGCCCTCGACGTACGAGGAGGTCAGGTCGTAGAGCACCAGCGCTCCGTCCTGGAGGTGGCGCCGGGCGAGCCGATCCTCGATGCGCTCCTGCCGCTCAACCAGCCAGTCGAGCGCAGCGTAGAGCTCGTCCTCGCCGGCGTCCTCGATGCCCAGCACCGAGCTCAGCGTGGACTGCCCCCACAGCCGGGTGGTGGCCAGCTTGGACGAGGGCCTCAGCAGCCGCTGGACGATCATGCCGACGCACAGGTCCCGCATCCGCGAGGGGGCGCGGTCGAGGATCTCCTCGAGCCCGAGGCGGCGGAACAGGCCGAGCACGGCGACCACGTTGCCGTGCGGCAGGGTGCGCTCGATCTGGATGCCGCTGGCGGGGACGAACCGCTCGCCAGCCAGGCCGCGGCGAATTAGGTCGATGACCTCCGGGGGGAGGTGGGAGATGTTCCCCACCGTCTCGGTCTTGACCTTGCCGTTCTCACGGAAGGAGCGGCGGAGCAGGTGGGTCTCGTAGACCTTGCCCTTATAGTGCCTGCGGGTCACGGACACGTGGACCCTGCCGCCTCGTGTGGCCACGAACAGATGATCGCACAACAGGCACGACATCCGCAACCATATTAGTGCCTACGTTTAACGCGCCTGCTCAGAGTGACTCCCTTGATACACAACTGATATCTCACCCCGGACAGCAGTCGACGGGCTGGAACTTCCGGCTAGCCAGCGGCCCGGGTGTCGCGGATCGTCCGCGGCGCACAACGAGTGATGCCGGTCGCATGTCACCCGGTGCGCCCCATCGTCGCCGATCCCCGTCGCCGAGTCCGTCACCGCGCAGCGGCGAGGCGCCCCCGTGACATCCGTGAACGGTGGATGACGCGCTCTTCACAACGCTTTCGACGCGTTCGCGCAGCTTGTAGTCTGCACCCGTCGGCTTCAGAACAAAGGCAAAGCCTCCGCGAGGAGGTGACGCAAAGCCACGGGTCTCACCGAGACAGCCGGGCTGCCAATTGAAGTCAACGGGGGGCCGACAGCACCAGGAGATGCTGCCGTGCCGCCGTCGATGTCCGCGCGCCCCGAGGCGTGCACGCAGATCCCCCGCAGGGGTCTCGGCGGCAGCCTCGTCGCCGCCGCCGCCACCGTCGCTCTGGTGACCGTGTCGCTCGCGGTCGCCGGGCCCGGCGCCGCCACCCGGCATCTGGTCGCCTCGCTCCCCGCGGCCGCGGTGGTGTCCCCGGATGCCCGCGACGCGATGGCCGGGGAGCCGGTCGCCTCCGCTCCGGCGGCCCCCGCTCCTGAGCCCGCCGCCACCACCCTCGCCGTCGCGGCGCCGAGCGTCGCCGTCGAGGCGCTGGCCGTCTCGCGTCCGGCCGCCGTCCCGCTGTCGGCCGCCCCCGCCGTGCAGGTGAGCACGCCGCCCCCGGCGCCGGTGCTGCGCAACATGCTGGTCAGCGACGACGGCAGCCTGCGCACCGGCATCGGCACCTACTCGGACTGCAGCGGCCGCACCCCGCTGACCCATGCCGTCGCCGCCGTCGACACCTGCGTCGCCGGCCCCACCTACTTCGTGGGTCACAACCCCGGCGTCTTCACACCGCTGATGAGCATGAGCGTGGGCGCCGTGATCACCTGGTACGACGGCGGCGGCGCCGGCCACCGGATGCGGATCGTGAGCATCCGCGACGGCTGGGCCTCGGCCGGCGGCGCTCCCGCACCCACCCAGCGCAACGTGGTTGCCCAGTTCCAGACCTGCGAGACCTACTCGCCGAGCGGCGCGTACGACCGCATCGTCGACCTCGTCGCCATCTGAGGGTGCGGGGCACCGCGGGTGGCCTCGGGACGGCGCCGGTGCGGTCGCGGTGGCCGGCTACAGGGTCCCACGAAGAGTGGTGGTCGTCGACGAGGTGCGGCGCACGCCGGTGGGCAGGGCGCAGTACGCCTGGGCGCGCGAGGTGGCGGCCGCGGCGGTCAGCGGATGACCAGCGTGCCGCTCATGAACGGGTGGATGCGGCAGGTGAAGCCGTAGCTGCCCGGGGTCAGCGCGGCGACGCCCCCGACCTCGGCAGCCCGTCCCAGCCCGACCACGCCGCTGTCGAAGCGCGGACCCGGGAGGCGCCTCTCGGTGAGGCTGTGTCCCGGCGCCTCGCCGTTGCCCCAGGGGTCAAGGTCGAGGAACTGCAGGGTGCCGCCGCGCTCGACGGTGACGGTCGCGGGCACGTAGTGGTCGGCGTACACGGTCACCACCTGCGGGGCGGCCGCGCGGGCCGGGTGGGGGGCACCGCCGAGCGGCGCCAGGGTGGTGAGCACCGCCGCCGCGACGAGGCCGGCGCCGGGTCTCACTGCAGGTCCATGAACACGCCGGTCGAGCCGCTGCCCGGGGGAGTGACCACGCCGTTGGCGCGTCCCGGCATCCCGCTGTAGGTGTCGTGGCCGGCGGCGTCGATGAGGACGCCGAGCCCTCCCTGGTCGCCGTATCCGAGCGAGCCGGTGTGGCGCAGCGGCGGGTTGTTGAGGCTCAGATGCTCGATCGGCACCGCCGCCTGGTAGACGTCATCGCCGCGGTCGTCGACGAGGATGCCCACGCCGTTGAAGAACCCGGTGCCCTCGTCCCACCGCGCCAGGCTGTCGCAGATCCCGGTGGTGGAGAGGGCGCCGCCGGCGCCGGGCCGTCCGTCGGGCGTGCCCGGCACCCGGGGGCGGGGGAGGCTGAAGGTGTAGCGGTCGTTTCCGGCCAGATCGTGCAGGATGCCGGTGCCCTGGAGGACGCCGATGCCCTTGGCCATGCGGATCGCGGTGTAGACGTCGTTGCCCTGCTCGTCGCGGAGGATTCCGACCCCGCCGGCGTGGCCGGCGCCCTGGGTCATCGTCTTGCCGACGTAGGTGTCGTCGCCGGCGGCGTCGATCAGCACGCCGACCCCGGCGAAGCCCGCGCCCTCGGTCATGATCCGCCGCACCAGCGGGTCGGCGGTGCACCAGCCGTCGGCGCCGGGGTCCGGCGGTTCGACGCGCCCGTAGACGTCGTCGCCGGCCATGTCGAGGAGCAGGGCGGCGGCGATCACGCATTGGCCCTCGTGGAGGTCGTAGACCGGGTTCACGCAGCCCCGGGCGGGCCCGATGATCGGCGCCTGCGACCCCGGCGGCCCCCGGCGCACGTCGACCAGATTGCCCCCGGCGTTGTTGTAGTAGCGGTCGTTGCCGCCGCGGTCGACGCTGAGCAGGTAGTCGTTCAGCACCACGTCGTCGGTGCCGGCGCTGTCGAGCCGGAGCACCGGCCAGAGCTGGAGGCTGCCGCCGAGGTCGTGGGGCGCACCGGCGAGGAACCGTCTCATCTCCAGGCCGCCACGCTCGAGCCGCAGCGCGCAGCCGCGGATCGCCGCCACCTCCGCGGCCGGCAGGGTGACGCCGGCGGCGACCCGATCGTCGAGGAGGCGGGCCGGCGCCGCCGGCAGCCCCGCGACCAGCCGGTGGCTCGCGTCCATGCAGGCGCCGAGGGTGCCGAGCAGCAGTGCCAGCCGTCCCGCGAGGGCAGGATGGAGGTGGGCGCGGGACAGGGCGGGGCCGGGATCGAGGGGCACGCCCAGCCGGGCGCTCAACCGGGTCACCGCGGTCGCGAGCGCCGCCCCCGGATCGGCGGGCGGCTGCGCCGGCGCGGCGTCGGGGCCGGGCTCCACCAGCTCGGCGGCCGCGGGCACGACCCGCTGGAGGACCTGCGCCGCCGTGGGCGGAGCGGGTGCGCCGCGGACGGCCGGCACCGAGAGGGTGACGGTGGCGGCGCAGAGGGCGATGCCCGCCCACAGGCGCCGGATGCGCCTCATCGGAGCAGCGTATGGACTGCGCGTGCGGCCCCGCCACCTGCAATGGCAGGCGTTCGTTTCGCGACAGCCGGTAGAGTCCGGCGGCCGTCCGTGGCGGCTGCCGCAGCGTCTAGTTGACATACCCGATCAAGATAATCAGGATTACGGCTCGGTGCCGGTTTCGCGACGTCCATAGGAGGCGACATGGGATTCGTCAGGCCCGACCAGTCCTTCTACCCGTCTGCGCGCGCAGCCGGCGAGGCCCCGCCGGAGACCCACGGCTACGTCACCCTGCCCACCGCTCTCGACGACCCCCGGCCGGACGCGCTCGGCGTCGTCGACCTCGATCCCGCCTCCCCGGCCTACGGCACCCTGGTCAGCCGGGTCGAGCTGCCCCACAGCGGCGACGAGCTCCACCACTTCGGCTGGAACGCCTGCAGCTCCGCCCTCTGCCCCTACGCCCCCCACGCCCATGTCGAGCGTCGGTACCTGATCGTGCCCGGGCTGCGCTCCTCGCGGATCACCATCCTCGACACCAAGGACGACCCGCTCCACCCGAAGGTGGTCAAGGTGATCGAGCCGGAGACGCTGGCCCGGCGGGCGGGCTACTCGCGGCCCCACACCGTGCACTGCGGCCCCGACGGCATCTACGTCAACGCCCTCGGCGGCACCTCGGACGGGGATGGCCCCGGCGGCATCTTCCGCCTCGACCACGACAACTTCGACGTGCTCGGCCGCTGGGAGGTCGACCGCGGCCCCCAGTTCCTCGCCTACGACTTCGCCTGGCACCTCGGGTACGACACCATGATCACCAGCGAGTGGGGCACCCCCGCCATGGTCGAGAACGGCGTGGTGCCCGAGCTGCTGCTGGGGAAGAAGTACGGCCGGAGCATCCACATCTGGGACCTGCGCCGCCGTCGCCACGTCCAGACCCTGTCGGTCGGCGAGGCCGACCAGATGGTGCTCGAGCTGCGCCCCGCCCACGACCCCACCAAGGCGTACGGGTTCGTCGGGGTGGTGACCAGCGTCGCCGACCTCTCCGCCTCGGTCTGGCTCTGGCACCTCGCCGGCGAGAGCTGGGAGCTCACCAAGGTGATCGAGATCCCCGCCGAGCCGGCCGACGCCTCGGTGCTGCCGCCGCTGCTCCAGGGCTTCGGCGCGGTGCCGCCGCTGGTCACCGACATCAACCTGTCGCTCGACGACCGCTTCCTCTACATCTCCGCCTGGGGCACCGGCGAGTTCCTCCAGTACGACGTCTCCGACCCCTTCCACCCGCGGAAGACCGGCAGCGTCCACCTCGGCGGCATCGTCCGCCGCGCCGCCCACAGCAACGGCGCCACCCTCACCGGCGGTCCGCAGATGGTCGAGGTCAGCCGCGACGGCAAGCGCGTCTACGTCACCAACTCGCTCTACCTCGCCTGGGACCAGCAGTTCTATCCCGAGGGCATCGAGGGCTGGATGGTCAAGCTCGACGCCGACACCGTGAACGGCGGGCTGAGCCTCGACCCGGGCTTCCACATCGACACCGGCAGCGACCGCGCCCACCAGGTGCGCCTCGCCGGTGGCGACGCCTCGTCGGACTCGTACTGCTACCCGTGAGCGGGGTGTGGCCCTGGCTCGGCCTCGCGGGGGCCGGGGCGTTCCACGGACTGAACCCGGCGATGGGCTGGCTCTTCGCCGTCGGCCTGGGGATGCAGGAGGGCTCGCAGCGGGCTCTGCTCCGCGCCCTGCCCTTCATCGCCGCGGGCCACGCCCTCGCCATCGGGCTGGTGGTGCTCGCCGTGGCGGCGGCCGGCATCGTCGTCGACCCCACATTGCTGCGGCTCGGCGGGGCCGCGCTGCTGGTCGGGTTCGTCGCCTGGCGGGCGGTGCGCTGGCGGCGTCACCCCCGCTGGGTGGGGATGCGGGTGGGGCCGCGCGACCTGGTGGCGTGGTCGTTGCTGATGGCGACCGCCCACGGCGCCGGCCTGATGCTCATCCCGGTGCTGCTCCACCTCCCCGGGTACGCCGCCTATGCGCGGGTTCCCAACCCGCACGTGCTGACGCTGGGCTGGGGGCTGACCTCGGCCTCGACCGCGGTGCTCGCCGTGGCCACCCACACCCTGGCGATGCTCGCCGTCGCCACCGGCCTCGCCCTCCTCGTCTACCGGACCGTGGGGGTCGCGGTGCTGCGCCGGTTCTGGGTCAACCTCGACCTGCCCTGGGCGGCGTCGCTGGTGGGGACCGGCGTCCTCATGGCGGTGCTCTGATGCTGCTCCGCTGCCGCCGCCGGCCCTGGAGCGGCCTCGGGGTGCTCTTCGTCCACGCCCACCCCGACGACGAGGCCTCGGCGACCGCGCTCACCGCGGCGCTGGCGTCACGGCGCGGTGCCCGCACCGCGCTGGTCTGCCTCACCACCGGCGACCGCGGCGGCGTCGTCGACCCCGAGCTCCGCGCCCGGGTGGCGTGGGGGAGGCCGTCGCCGGAGCGCGAGCTGCGCCGGCTCCGCGCCGAGGAACTGGCGAGCTCGGCGCGCATCCTCGGCTTCGACCGGGTGATCCAGCTCGGCTACGGCGATTCCGGCATGCTCGGCAGCCCGGACAGCGCCCGGGACACCTGCCTCTGGCAGACCTGGCGCCGGGACGACCCGCGGCCGGTCGCCCGCCTGGTGCGGTTGATCCGGCGGATGCGCCCGCAGGTGGTGGTGACCTACGACCCCGACGGCGGCTACGGGCATCCCGACCACGTCGCCACCCACCACATCACCACCGAGGCGGTGCGCGCCGCCGCCGACCCCGGCTACCCCGGCGAGCACGACGATCCCGGCCCGCCGCTGCTCCACGGCGTGCCCCACCAGGTGGCGAAGCTGTACCACTGCTGCGTGCCCGCCAGCGTCGGCCGGCAGGTGATCGCCGGGGCCGGGCGGGCCGGCGTCGACCTCCACGAGGTGCCCAGCGCCGGGCTCTACTACGCCGGGACCGTGCCCGACGCCGAGATCACCACCACCGTCGAGGCCGAGGAGCTGGTCCCGCTCAAGCGGGCGGCGCTGCGCGCCCACCGCAGCCAGATCTCGGCGGAGTTTCCGCTGCTCTGGGACCTCGAGCTCCATCCCTGGCTGCGCCCGGTCGCCGCCCGCGAGCACTTCCGGCTGGCCGCGACCTGGGGACCGGGTCGGGCGCCCGCGGGTGGTCGCGAGGACCACCTCTTCGACGGCCTGGTCGCTGAGATGGTCGCACCCGAGGAGAGGCGGCCGGTCGCGGTCTGAGGTCAGGGCTGGAGGATCGGCTGGACGCTCGAGGCGGTGAAGGTGAAGGTGCGGGTCAGGGGCGGAGCCAGCCCCTTGGCGCCATAGCTGACCGTCACCGTCACCGCGGTCGGCGCCGCCAGCGACGGGGTGGCGTCGACGGTGACGGTCGCCGTGCCCGCCGGCGGGACGCCGAGGTCCTGGAGGTGGGTGGTGCTGCCCGTGGTGCAGAGCAGCGCCGGGTTCACCGAGAGCTGCGGGGCGGCATGGCTCACCGCGGCGGCGATGGTGCCGGGCGCCCCCGACTCGCAGAACTTCAGAGGGTTCAGGAGGTCCTGCTTGTAGAGCGAGCTGGCGACCGACGCCGCCCGGGCACCGCCTCGGGCGCCGTCGCTGACCGCCTCGTTCTGGAAGAAGAGCCAGCTGCCGCTGAGGATCCCGAACACCACGACCAGGGCGATCGGGCAGACGATGGCGAACTCCACCAGCGACTGCCCGGCCGCCGCCCTCCGCCTCGATCGCCGCTCGGTCGGGGTGCGCATCAGCCGATGATCGTCCCGCTGAGCGAGCTCAGCCCGGGGAGCGTGTAGGGGGCGCCGTTGACGGTGATCGTCGAGTTGCCGTCGGTGACGAAGTCGTCGACGATGCAGGTGCCGTTGATGGTGACCGAGCCGCTGGAGGCGGTCTGGTTGGTGCCCGTCCCCATGCCCGTCTGCACGATGCCGCCCGGGTAGTAGATGGTGCCCACGTCCCAGTACTCCTGGGGCAGGCCGCTGCCGTAGTTGGCGACCGAGTTGTTGTACACGGTGCCGTTCACGGTGATCGCCGCGCTCTCGCCGGCCTCGGCGTTGAAGCCGAAGTTGCCCGGCGTGCCGCGCGCCTGGAAGAACGCCATCCCGTTGTACATGCCGTACGACGGGGCGGTGAGAGTGACGGTGCCGGCGCCGCCGACGAGGACCGAGAAGTTGGTGCCGGTGCCCCAGTAGCCGTCGGGGTTGAAGCTCTTCTGGTTCTTGGAGACGACCCCGTAGAGCAGGTTGCCCGTGCCCGCGCACACCGGGCTGCTGCCGTCGACGTCGGCGGAGCCGGAGGGGAAGCAGGGGGCGCCGTTGCCCGCTCCGGTGGCGCTGAACACGCCGCCGGTCACCGAACCGGGGACGTTGCCCGCCATCGGATACGGGCTGCCGGTGGCGATGAGGATGTTGTACCCCTGCACGACGTTGGTTCCCGTGGGGGCGATGTACAGCCCCTTCGTAAAGCGGAACACGCCCGGGTAGCCGCTCGAGCTGGGGTCGAGGACGCCGCTGCAGTCGGCCAGGCTGGTCGACCCGGTGAGCGTCACCGGGAAGTTGTAGACGCCCGGCTGGAGCGCGCCGTTCGCGGTTGCCTGCGCGATGGTCGTGTACACGGGCGCCGCCGTCTGCCCGGGGCAGAGGGCGACACCGGTGTTGGCGATGGGGTCGGTGATGGCGCTGCCCACCGGGTCGTTGACCTGGGCCTGGTTGACCACGTAGTGCTCGTAGGACAGCTTGACGTTGCCCACCGAGCACGCGGGCTGGTTCCAGGGGCCCTGGGTGGCCTCGTTCCAGGTGTTGGGCTTGGCCACGTTGGCGGGCACGCTGCTGGTGCCGAAGCACCAGTCGAAGGGCATGCCGGTGACGCTGATCAGGTTGCCGTAGACCGACAGGTTGCTGTTGTCCTTGGCGTCGATGACGTCGGTGTAGCTGTAGCCGCCCGCCTGGGTCGAGGTCCACGGATTGTTGGGCACCGCGCTGTTGGCGAAGATGTCGCCGTGGACGCTGAAGCTGCCCTGGCCGTTGCCGAGGATGCTGTGCGGCCCCACCTTGTCGAGGGCGACGATGCCGACGTTCTTGCCCGGCTGCACACCGTTGAGCGCCTTGGCGGTCGCCTTGGTGCTCAGCGTGTTGAACCCGAGCACCTGGGCGATGTACGGCATCCAGGTGCTGTTGAGCTGCACCGACACCCCGCATGCATAGGGCGGCGGGAAGCTGCCCGCCGAGGTGCTGATCGCCGCACCGCGGTCGGTGCCCGCCTGGTCGACGTAGTCGGCGGTCCAGTTGGCGCCGATGGCGTTCGCGTTCTGGTCGATGACGTCCTGGATCACCGCGTGGACCTGCTGGTCGGTGGGCGGCGCCGCTCCCTGCTCGCAGAGCGACTTGAGCGCGGCGGTGCCGGCGATGCTGGCGAAGTCGGCCGCGTTCTGCGCCCGCCGTGCCTGCACCAGCGCGTAGCCGCCGTCGAGGGCCACCGCCATCATCCCGAGCAGCACGATGAGCGCCAGCGAGAAGATGATCATCACCTGGCCGTGCTCGCCGCGCCGCCGCCGCGCGCACCTCATGGGGCCACCCCCGCCTGGGCGGTGACGGTGAATCCGGAGAGCAGAGGCACCCCGGAGATGATCTTCGACTGCACCGTGACCACCTCCATCGCAACGCTGGTCCGCGACCCCGGGAGCGCGTGGCGCAGGGCGACGCACGCCGAGGTGCAGCTGGTTCCGTAGGTGACGTTGGTGAACGCGGTCGAGCCCTTCTCGGCGTTCACGGCGTTGGTGACGTCGGTCTTCTCCTGGGCCAGCAGGATCCCCTTGCGCACGTCGTTCGCCGCGGTGACCGCGCCGGCGCGGGCGGCGCCGTTGAGGGCGATGACGGTGTGCACCGCCTGCCAGCCCACGTAGGCGAGGGCCAGCAGGAGGATGAGCACCGGCAGGGAGACGGCGAACTCCACCAGGCTCTGCCCGCCGGCCTCCCGGCGTCGCCGGGTGCACGGACGGGAACGACCAGGCACGTTGCGCACCACCACCCCCACAGCGCCAGAGAGAGAGAGAGAGAGCGGCCGGGAACCGCTCCGCGAGAGGGTCAGTATGAAAGCGTCACCGCCGCGCCTCCCTGGCGAGCGTGTGACGAAGTCCCGATCACGCCCGCGCTCCGCCGGCTATCCGGGCGCCGCCCGCCGCACCGCCTCCCGCGCCGAGTCGACCGCCGCATCGGCTGCGCGCACCGCAGCCTGGTCGGCGGCCGCGGCCCGCTCCGCCGCCACCGCCTCCTCCTCGGCGGCACGCGCCTCGGCGGCGAGACGCTCGGCGCGGGCGCGGTGTCGCGCCGCGGTGGCCGCCGACCGCTCGGCGTCGCGCCGGCGCTCCGCAAGCTCGCGCTCGGCGCGCCGGGCCGCCTCCTCGAGCCCGGCGATCTCGGCGGCGCGCCCGTCCGCCGGTCCCGGTGGTGGCGGGGCGCCGGCGGGGGCGGGCCGGCGGCGGTCGCGGATCGCCTCGGCGACGGCCCCGCTGTCAGGCTCCGGGTCTCCCACCGGGCCGAACCCGGGTGGGTCGAGGTCGCGGTCGAGGAGGCCGAGGAGCAGCGCCTCGCGCTCCGCCGGTCCGCCGGCCGCGGCCGCCTGCGCGGTGGTCTGGGCGCGGTGCACGGTGGCGTCGGTGGCGGGGTGGCCGGACTCCTCGAGGATCCCCCGAGCCCGGCGACCGGCCTCGTCGAGAAGGGCGCGGACCCGCGCGCTCGCCTCCCGCAGCGCCTCCGGGGCGGCCTGCCGCTGCGCCTCCCGGGCGTCGGACGCGGCGGCGAGCAGGTCGCGGACCAGGTCCGGCTCCCGGGCCCCGAGCTGGTCCACCACCCAGGCGCCGAGCGACGGCTTGCGCAGCCCGGCGACCGCCGCGGCGGCCTCGCGATCGCCGTCGCCACGGAGCCGGCGGGCGAGCTCGGTGCGCGCCCGGACGAACTCGTCGAGCGGCCCGCGGTACAGCTCCGAGCCGTGCATCGTCAGACCCTCCCCAGCACCAGCCGGGCGTGCTCCTTGGGGGCGATGTTGCGCCCCGTGATCACGCAGACGGTGGCGCCGCCCGCGGTCGGGGACGCCCCCCGCAGCGCCGCGGCCACCGCCAGGGCGCCGGTGGGCTCGACCACCAGCCCGGCGGCGGCGAGGGCCCGCACCGCCTCGACCACCTCGGCGTCGGTGACCGCCACGACGTCGTCGACGAGCGCCGCGACGAGCGGGAAGGTCAGCTCGCCCGGGGTGGTGTTGCGGGCGCCGTCGCAGATCGTCCGCGGCGCCGGGATGGTCACCCTCCGCCCCGCCCGGAGCGAGCGCACCGTGTCGTCGCCGTCCTCGGGCTCGACGCCGACGATGCGCACCCCCGCTCCCCGGGCGTCGCGCAGCGCCACCGCGACCCCGGAGAGCAGGCCGCCGCCGCCGAGGGGCACGACCACCGTCGCGGCGTCGCCCGCCTGCTCGGCGATCTCCAGCCCGCAGGTCCCCTGGCCGGCGATCACCAGCGGATGGTCGTAGGCGGGGATGAGGGTGAGGCCCCGCTCCTCGGCCACCGCCCGCGCCGCGGCGTTGCGAGCCTCGGTCTCGGGCGGGCTGACGAGCACCTCGCCGCCGAGCCGGGCCACCCCCTCGCGCTTGTACGCGGTCGCGTTCGAGGGCATCACCACCACCGCGGGGATGCCCGCCGCCGCCGCCGCCGCGGCCACCGCCATCCCGTGGTTGCCGCTGCTGGCGGTGACCACGCCGGCGGGGCGAAGGCCGAGCACGGCGTTGGTTGCGCCGCGGATCTTGAAGGCGCCGATGGCCTGCAGGCTCTCGCACTTCACCCGCAGCCCGAGGCGGTCGAGGGCCACCACCGGGGTCCGGTGGACCCTCCCCGCCAGCCGGCGGGCGGCGTCCTGGACGTCGGCTGCGGTGACGGCGAGATCCATGCCCGCCGGTTGTACCCGACCCGGCCGGTCCTCAGAGGCGGGCCGCTCGGGGAAGGCGCACCCGGAAGCGGGCGCCGGGACCGCCGTCCGGGTCGAGCGCGATCGAGCCGCCGTGGACACCGGCGATCGCCCGGCTGAGCGCCAGCCCCAGGCCGGCGCCGCCGGTGGCCCGGCCGCGGGCGGTGTCGCCGCGGGCGAATCGCTCGAAGAGGCTGGCGCGCAGCTCCGGAGGCACCCCCGGTCCGCTGTCCGAGACGGTGACGTCCCACGTGTCCCCGCGGACCACGCCGACCCGCACCCGGCCACCGTCGGGGCTGTGACGCACGGCGTTGTCGACGAGGTTGTCGAGCAGCCGTCGCAGCAGCAGGGGGTCGCCCGGGAGGGTGCCCTCCTGGTGGACCTCCGCGGTCACCTCGATGCCGCGCCGGCCGGCGAGCGGCCGCCAGCGCTCCGCGGTCTCCTCGACCAGGTCGCCGATGTCGACGTCCTCCACGGTGGGCTGGAGCGCCCCGGCGTCGGCCCGGGCGAGCAGCAGCAGCTGGTCGGCGAGGGCGGCGAGCCGCTCCACCTCGGCGAGCGCGATCCGCTGGCTGGCCTCGTACTCCTCGGGGGTGCGCACCCGGGCGAGCGACACCTCGAGCTCGGCACGGAGCAGGGCGAGGGGCGCGCGGAGCTCGTGGGCGGCGTCGGCGGTGAACTGCTGGAGGGTGGTGAACGCGGTGTCGAGGCGGGCCAGCATCCCGTTGAAGGTCGCGGCCAGCTCGCCGAGCTCGTCGGCGGGCAGGTCGAGGGTGATCCGCCGCTGCAGGTCGTGCTCGCTGAGGTCCCGTGCCGTGGCCGCGATCTGGCGCACCGGTCGCAGCGCCCGGCCGGCGAGCAGCCACGCCAGGCTGGCGACCACCGCGGTCAGCAGGGCGACGCCGCCGCAGAGCAGCAGCGCGAGCACGAGCAGGGTGTCGCGCAGCTCCTGAACGGGACGGCTGACCGCGACCACACCGGCGACAGCGCCGCCGGAGTCGACAGGCACGACCAGGACCCGCTCGGCGCGGCCGGCGTCGACGACGGTGGAGGAGACCGGCGCCCGCGTTCGCACCGCCACGGCGGCCGCCGGCGCCACCGCGGCGGCGCCGGGTGCGGCCCCGGACCGGTCCAGCACCTTCCCGTGCACGTTCTCGAGGAGCGCGCCGACGGCGATGCCCTCGGGGGTCTCCCCGGGGAGCGCCTCGCCCCCCTGGAAGCTCAGGCTGCCGTTGGCGTCCTGCAGGGCGGAGAGCAGCGTCTGCGCCTGGCTCGCCAGGCTGGTGTCGACGGCCTGGTACTCGACGTGTGCGAAGCCGAGCCAGAGACCGGTCGCCGCGATCGCGGCGACGACCAGGAAGACCCCGGCGACCGCGAGGGTCAGACGGACGCGGGTTCGTCGGAGGAGGTCGCGCACGGGCGTGGTTCGAAGCGGTAGCCGGAGCCCCGGACGGTGGTGAACGGATCCTCCGCGCCGGCGTCGGTCAGCTTGCGGCGGATGCGGGCGATGTACGCCTCCACCAGGTTGGAGCCGCCGGAGAAGTCGTAGCTCCACACGTGCTCCTCGACCTGGGTCCGGGTGAGCAGCCGCCCGGGGTTGTGCATGAAGTGCTCGAGCACCGCGAGCTCCTTCCTCCGCAGCTCCACGGGACGGCCGCCGACGGTCACCGTCCGCGCCGCGGTGTCGAGGCGGATGCCTCCGCTCTCGATCACCGCGGTGCGGTCGGCGAGGTGCCGGCGCCCGAGCGCGCGCAGCCGCGCCAGCAGCTCCCCGAAGGCGAAGGGCTTGACCAGGTAGTCGTCGGCGCCCGCCTCGAGCCCGCGGATGCGGTCGGATACCGCGTCGCGCCCGGTCAGCATCAGCAGCGGGGTCCGCACCCGGCGGCGGCGGAGCTCGGTGCAGACCGCGAAGCCGTCGCGCCCGGGAAGCATCACGTCGAGGACGATCAGGTCGAACGGGGTCGCGGCGGTGGCGGCGGCGGCCTCGTCCCCGGTGCCGGCCAGGTCCACGCTGAAGCCGGCCTCCTCGAGGCCCCGGCGCAGGGTCGAGGCCAGCCGGAGGTCGTCCTCGACCACGAGCACTCGCATGCCGCCATCGTGCCTCCGGAACCTGACCGGAGTCTGACGTCCGGTCTGTGGCCTCCGGTCAGGGCCCGGTCAGGTCACCGGCCGATGCTGGGCACATGGCAGCCGGCCGAACCGCGGCGGCTGCGAACCCATCACCGGAGGCTCACACCCATGTCGCTCATCCCACGGGCTCGCCTGCTCCTCCTCGGAGGGGCCGGTGCTCTCCTCGCCGCCGGTGTCGGCGGCCACGCGCTGGCCGGACACAGCCCGGCGACGGCCACCCCCACCATCCACGCGATGACGGCCGCCGCCACCGTCCCGGCGCCGACCGTCCAGGGTGCGCAGCCGGCGACCCCGGCCGAGCCGGTCACCCCCGAAGGCGCCAAGGACACCGTGCCGGAGCAGCCCGACCCGGCCGGCGAGGCCGCGGCCGAGAAGGCCGGCTCGGACGGCCCCGGCGGCCACGCCGACAATCCGTCCGATCCCAACGCCGACCACCAGGCCACCGGCGCCGAGTAGCCCCGACTTCTCCCCATCCCCGGTCGGGCGGGCCGCCGCGGCCCGCCCGATCCCTGAGATGGCGACCCGCGGTGGGCGTCTCCGACCCCCCTGGATTTCCCGATTCACCGGTCGGCTCACTCACCTAGTGGCGCCCGGCGTTAATTCGTGACCCAGGCGGA